>Ga0190284_1000220_pt1 | contig 40345 bp, 39 predicted proteins | sample 48691812_MG_FD_161668 | JGI IMG/M metagenome (GOLD analysis project Ga0190284, IMG submission 161668) | Hydrothermal vent microbial mat bacterial communities from Southern Trench, Guaymas Basin, Mexico - 4869-18-1-2_MG | ecosystem: Environmental > Aquatic > Marine > Hydrothermal vents >...
ACTGTCTTTTTATAACCCGTTGCCTCTACGAAAACAATCGTTCATTCTGCGCGAACCGAGGGTTTGGCGGCAGTTCCGGATTCAGATTTCAAAGATCACAAATTCAATCGCTTTGTTTACAAGGACTTACACCTCACGCGAACTTCCCGGAAATTTGGCGGGAACTGGCGGTTCGCGCAGCTATGCGATAAGCAAGTCTTTCTCTAAGTTGGGGGTCTCTTTGATTCCGTGATGCTCCACACGCTTTTCCCAGTTTTTACCTAGAAAGTAGAAGCGAAGACTGTCTTCTTCTTTACTGTAGACTTTGAGAAGCAGATTCCTGAGGCGAATCCATTGGGCAGAATCAACGATACATTCGAAGACGGAGTTTTGCACACGCAAGCCAAAGCTTTCACAGATTTTTGCAACGCGACGCAAACGGCGGTGTCCGCGTTTATTGCTGGTGGAAACATCGTAGCTGACTAATACAAGCATAACACCCTCCGGGTAATTTCAAATTTCAGATTGGAGATTTCATATGTTATTTCCAAATGAAGGGCGGATATGCTTCGAGGTCACCGCGCAAATGACGGGCGAGAAGCTGCGCCTGCAAATGCGGGAGAAGGCCGACTTTGCATTTTTCTCCCAAATATGGATGGGTGATTTCGTCCTGCTTTCGTTTCTGCCAGGTGGTGAGGAGGGTTTTTCGCGCGTCGTCGGTCATGGTGACGGCTCCGCCGGCGGAGTCGTTAAAATCTTTGGGCTGTATCTGGCGACGATTGATGAGGGAGAAGACAAGGCGGTCGGCAAGGAAGGCGCGAAACTCTTCCATAAGGTCGAGCGCGAGGCTGGGACGTCCGGGGCGATCCGTGTGGAGATAGCCAACGCAGGGGTCGAGGCCGACGCCTTCGAGGGCGGAGCGGCAATCATGGACGAGCAGTGTGTAGGTGAAAGACAGAAGTGCATTGACCGGATCAAGCGGCGGGCGGCGGTTTCGGCCTGAAAAAACGAATGCTTCTTCATCCACCGTAATCAGCTTTGGAAACGCGGCGAAATAGGAAGCGGCAGCTTCGCCTTCGATGCCACGCAGTTCAACAACGGGGCGCGATTTTTCCAGCCGTTGAATGTACTGCGAGAGACGGCTTTCCGATTTTTCCATAGTTTGGGCATCTCCCTTGCCGGCGTGATCGCGCAGGGCGCGGCGCAGGACGGTGCGGGCGTTGGCGAGTTTGCCGATTAAAATGCAGCGGGTGATTTCCGCCGATTCTTCAGGCCGGTCGGCCACGCGATACTGCTCGCGCCGCAGCAGAACGTTGCCGGAGACGGGCCCCTGAATACGGGCAAGGAATTTTCCGTATTGAGAAAGAAAGGAAACAGCCACACTGTTTTCAGCGCAGTGGTGCATGAGGAAGGGACTCATGGAGACGGCTCCAAAACAGACGATGCCGTCGAGGGTGTGGATGGGCAGACGCAGGCGGTTTTCTTTTTCGACCCGCACAACGACGGATTGCCCTTCTTTGTGGAGGTAGGCGTTTTGGGTGGTGACGTATAGCGTATTAAGATGTTTTTTCACGCAGGGCCTCCTTCAAATAATCAAAAACGGCGCGCCGTTTTTGAGGCATACAAGTTTCGATCAGCGAACAGGCATCGCATTTCTTTTTGTCGTATTCAGCAGGCGGGGTTTCCCCGCTTTGAATCAATGTGTGCAATGCAACGGCGGCTTTTTCGGTTTCTTTCCGAAGTTCGGAAGAAAATTCGACGTTCTGTCGACGGCGGGGCTGACCATAAAAGATGGCGCCCTCTTTGATTTCTACACCCATCATCTCTTCCAAGCAGATGGCCTGCGCGCAAAGTTGCACCCAATCGCAATGCGTGGGCTTGGGGCGTCCACGTTTGTGCTCGACGGGAAAAACTTTGTCTTGATGAAATTCAATGGCATCGGCTTTGCCGATGAGCCCGAGACGGAGGGAGCGCAAGAGCACGGCGTATTCGGTGCGGATGCCGTCGCGCATTTCGTGCTCGGGGCGGTCGACGCGGTCGTGCTGCGCCCTGCCCTCGGCGGTGAACCGGTTTTCAACCCATTGCTGTTCGATATGAATCAGGGCACACTGGCGCGGGCAATAGATGTAGTGCTGAAGGGCGGAAAGCGGAAGGAGGTCGGAGTCGGAAAAGGTCATTTGAGCTGCTCCAGTTTTCCGAGCAAGCGGTCGCGCATCTGCGGCTTGTCTTTTGGATAGAGCGAGATGAGTTTTTTGCCTTGTTGTTGATAGAGTTTTTGCTTTTTGAGCATTCCGATTTTGTAGTCGGCGTTGTCCATGCCCCAGTACTCGATGTAGATGTCGAGTTCGGGCAGATAGAAGTCGGGGCGGATGGCATAGCCGTCGAGAATGCGGAAGCGTTCGTCGTAGCGGTAGCGAAGGTTTTCCGCATTCAGGATTTCACAAATCCGGCGTTCACCGCCCGATTGCACCCAGGTGCCATCTTGGGTGCGGATTTTTTTCTGCAGCTCCACTTTGGTTTCGAAGTTGCGACGATCAAGAAATACTTCGTCGAAGCAGTGGTCGCAGAACGGGCGCTGGAATGCTTTTTGCGAGCGAATATATTCGTCGTGTTCCAACTCGACTCCACAGCGGCGACAGCAATGCACCACACTGCGCTCTGCGATTTCCACCGCCGTGCGGATCGTCTTTCCGGCGGTCAGGACGCTGCGCTTCACGTAGTCCTTTTCGACGGGGCTTTTGTAGAGGTCGCGCAAATCGGGAAGCGCATCCTTTGCATCCGCGCCGAACGCCCCCAATGCCTTGGCGGAATATTGCCGCACCTGGGGATGCTCATCCTGCAAGAGCGGATGCAATGCACGCACCGCCGGTTCCGCCGGAACGATATTCGCCAGCTTTCCAATGGCAGAGGCCGCCAGCCGCCGCACCAGCGGCGATTCTGAACGAATCAGCTCCGCCAGTTCCCCGAACGCTCCCTCATCTGCGCTTTTCCCCAGCTCCGATGCCCTCGCTGCCAGCCTCCGTTCGTTCGAGATGTTCATGACTTACTTTGACTCCTTCGGACTCTCCTTTACGTCTGGGTCAAAATGAGTCGCCCGACGCGATGGAGATCCTTTTCTCTTCATATTCGAACACAATTCTCCACATCGCGCAGGTCGAACGGATATTTTCCGATCCGGAGGGGAACGTCGTCGTTTTTCGATTCCGGAAGCAACAATGTATTGAGCATCAGCTTGCCGCTCAATTCGTCGTCGAACCCGAAAAACTTCAGCCGAACGTTTTCGCCGATCATGGCGCCGAACCGCTTGTTCACCTGCTCGATGGCTCGTTCCCGATCTTCGACAAACCCGTCATATCCCCTGCCCTCTGGATCGAGAGGAAAATCTAATCGCTCATCTTTTTCCAAGGTTTGCCTGTCCTGAGCGGAGTCGAAGGGGAAGTTCATTTGATCGTCGTTTTGCATGCGGAAATCTCCCCTGCGTTTCCAAGGGTTGGCCGGATGATCCGGTGCATTTCTCCAACCCTTGGAAACGTTGCCTATAGCATTTCGAGCTTTTCAACACCATCGGGCGGCTCACCAACCGTCACCGTATAATCGGCAAACGAACGCGGCGGTTTCTCGCCGCAATTCTTCTCCACCGTCACGAGGTCGAAAAGTTTTTGTGCAGGGGCATTCCCCAGTTCGGAATCATGTTTGAAAACAATCAGTTTTTGCGGAGCCATTTCGCCGCGAGCGGCGGAGCGGTCGTGATCGAACATGTTGAGCAATGCATTCCAGAACAGCTCCAAATCCTCCTCGGAGAATCCGGTCTGTTTCGCCAGCGGTGCGGAGATGAACCCGTGCACTTCGTAGAGTCCGTAGGGAATGGTGAATTTGCGCCCCATCGTGCGTTCTTTTTCCAAATCCTCGTCCTTGGTAACCGCCATACGAGTGATGGTGTGTTCACCAGTGAAGATGCGATCCTTGCTTCTGGCGAAGCCGAACTGAACTGGGCCACGAACCTGCCCAGCATTTACTTTTGTACTCATCACCGCACCGAAGGTGCGAATATCAAAAAAGTTTTTGCACATCCACCCCGTTACTTTTTTTGCATCCTTATTATCCTTAGGAAGTTTTTTGTCTTCGGGTGTGAGTTCAAACGCCTGATAGGCACGTTCATGAGTTCGGTTCAAAACCGCTTTTTCTTTGACATAGATTTCAAACGGAGGTTGCTCCTCTTTTGCGAGGGCAATGTAGTTGCGGACTTTGCGTTTGAGGCAGACATCGGTGACGAGACCGTTGCCGGTTTCGGGGTCGATGCGCGGAAGGTTTCCTGCATCGGGATCTCCGTTTGGATTTCCGTCTTTTACGTCGAATAACAACACGAATTCATATCTGTTTTTGATGGGATCGCTCATATCTCTTCTCCTTTTTCTTCTGTTTCTTCAGTTTCCTTTTTTGTGAAAAAATCCTGTCGCTGATGATAGTAGCCGATTGAAAACCGACCTTGGTCTTCGAGATTTAAAATGGATGGAATTCCTTCTGACGGAACCAGTGCCATCACTTCCTGTAAGAGCCGATCGAGCCATACTGTGCTTTTCCCACCATTACGGATTTTTGCGAGATGATGAATCGCCAGCTCATTGAGTCGCTTAAACGTCACGAGCGGGGTGCTGGATGCGGCACCGAAATAGGTGTCGCGGATCGTTTTGTTCAAACTCCTCCCTTGCGCTTGTTCCTGAATTCGCTCAAGGACGGCGAAAAGCCGACCGAGCACGTAGCCGATGTTGTCGTATGTTTTATCCAATGCCATGGAGACCTCCTGTTGGTTTGATTTTGAAATTCGGGCATGTCGAATGAGAAATCCTTTAATGATGGATGCGCGGGCAAAGGTGATTTTCTGCTCCGCCTTATTGCGCCGCACTGCATTGGCAAAGAGCGTGCGCGGATATGCTGTTCCGGTCAGCACCGCCCGCGCAACTTCGCCGCCAAGATTGGGCGGAATGTTTTCGGATTTATGTTCTGTGGCGGTGGAAAGCAACAGTTGGAACAGCGAAAGAAATTCTGGATCGTGCGGGGCGCGCACGAGTTCCAAATCTTGGAAATGTTCAGCGACGCGCTCCTTGAGTTCCTTCACGTTTCCGTCGTGCCAAAAGCGAATGGAGATGCGTGATGCGTTGGGCGCGAGGCCGAGGACATAAAACGGAAGCTCTTCCTCTTCGGAAGGAATCCCGGTTTTTACGGCGGAAAGCAGACCGCGAATTTTATCGTAGCTGACCGCCTCTTCCCCTGTGTTCGGCGAAAGATAGTCGAGAAAGTCCGATTCAAAGTCGCACGGATTTTTCGCCCAAAAAACGGTACTGGCATCACCCACCTGCATTCGCTGAGTGGAACCTTTTGCCAACAGGTGATTCAGCGCGGTGGTGTAGGCAAACTCTACGGATTGTCCGACCGGAGCATTATATCCCTGTTTTTTTCCATAAGAAGAAACCGAATCGAGATTGAAAGAAACGATATTTGCACCAGAGGACTGCGCACCCCAAACGCCTTTGATTGAGGTGTGAAGTTTTGCGGGAACATCTAATACGCCCCGAACCGAACAGCTTTGCTGAGTACCCGTGGGTTTGTTTTTCTCGAGAATGGTGGACACCACGTCTGGGCGTTGGCAAATCAGCTGAGTTTCATTTGAAAGAACAAAGGAAATATTTCCGCCGTCCTTTTCAACATCCTTCCAAACGGGATGTTCAAAAACGGGCTCAAAGTCGCCCGATTTCAGAAAGGTAATCAGTGCTTTAATCCCGGCATCCTCGCTCGACTCAAAAACATCTTCGATTTTTTTTACAAACGCTTCGTGTTGCTCAGGACATCGGGCTTGCAATTTTTTCAGCACCTTCTTTTTTTCGGAAAGCGGTTTCTTTTTGATCGTCTTCAGCTTCGCGAGCTTATCGGATCGCAGGACACGCCCGAAAACGTAGGGTGATGTGTCCCAACACAAATTAGCGGCAACCCCGACTGTTCGTTTCACTGCCTTGGGAACCAGAGAAATACGCCCCGTTCGATTTGCTCCGGTTCCCTCGCGAATGTCGCGGACACTTTCAAACTCGCCAGATTCGTTGATCACGACCAGAAAGCTGATCGCTTTTTGCTCAAATCCGAGCGGAGCAATATCGGTGGATGGATCGTCTAGAAGGCGCTGATAATAATCGGCTAATGCGTTGAGAATCATGAGTGCACCTCCGCGTTTCGCAGGTCGATTATTCCGTCATTCATTTGGGCATGGAAAAACTTCGGCATGGGTTCTTTTCCTCGGTAGTCCATGTCGTAGAGCATCCAGCCGAGGTCTTTGGTTTTTCCAAGGGTTGGAAGCTTTTCGGCGTCTTTGGGGATAAATTCGAAATCGACGGGAAATTCGCGGCACCCAAAATAGGGACGATGAAAGCACGCGCCTTTCGAGGCGCGGCGGATGAACATCTGCTCAAACTTGGTGACAGAATCGTCCGCGCCCGCCTTCGGTGTCATTTCAAATTCAGCATGAATGACATAGGAGACGTCTCGAAGAAAAAGCCCTGCCCGCTGTTGGCGTTCTTTTTCAACGAACAAGCCAAGCGGCTTGTCGCTTTCGCCGGACAAATGCGCGGCGGAAGGTTTTGTTGCTTTTTTGCCGACTTCATTGCGCCGGACGGATTCCCACTTAATTGGGTTGAGTACATCAATTTGAAGAATGTTCCACTGGATGGCGGGCTTCCAAAGAATCGCTTCTAAAATTCCGCGTGCTGCCGAAGGGGTCATCACATCGTAGCTGACCCGCTCTACTTTCATTTCAGGGCGAGTAAAGCAGGCGTTCTCGCCGCTCACCTTGATTCGGAATGGATTGCTTTTGTTCATCGTTTTCTCTCCTTAAATGATGGTGGTTTCTGGGTCGTAACAATCGATTTGATCGGGCGGGGTGAAGCCGAAGCGGCGAGTATACAACGTTTTGCTATCCAGAAAATAGGTTCCGGGATAGTTGGGCAGTTCGCGGGCGTGTCCTTCGTCGATCAGTTTCCACATGACGTTTTTGGGGATATTGATGGTATAGCGTTGGAGCTTTCGGAAGAGGCTGCGGGCGTCCCAGTCGAGGAGTTTGTCCACGATTTTCGGAGCGTCACCAAACGGAACGATGAGCGGAAGCTGCCAACCATTTTCGATCAGTCGAAATTCTTGTGCGGCGCTGCGGAAGCTGAAATTGAGCTTCCCGCTCAAGAGCTTGAGGATATTTTTCTTATCCAGTTCCTTTTCGCCGAGCTGAAAGAAGCGTTGCTTGAAATAGCTCTCGAAGGTTTCGGGGAAAAAGATTTTTTCGAGGCGGTCTTCCTCCAAATACTCCCGTGCAAGAGAAGCGGGCGATTGAACGTAGTCGGGCTGATTCTCTGGCACGAAGACGACGGTTTTTCCAAGGGTTGGACGTTTTCCTTCGCGGTTACAGCGCCCGGCGGCCTGCGCGATGGAGTCGAGTCCGGCGAGTGCGCGATAGACTACGGGGAAGTCGAGATCAACTCCAGCTTCGACCAATGAAGTGCTGATCACGTAAAGCGGGGCATTCTTCTTTTCCAATCGTTGGAAAATAGTTTCCAAGGTTTGGAAGCGATGTTCCGCGCACATGTTTGTGGAGAGATGAATGGTTTGCTCTTCCGGCAGACGCTGCGCCAGCGTTCGGCAATCGTCTTTCCGATTGACGATGCATAAAACGGATTGGGTTTCGTTCAAGATGGATTTGGAAATCACTTCTGTGGTCACGGGCGACAAGTCAGAGAGACGTTCCACCTTTACACGTTGCAAGTTCGTTGTAAGCGACGCGGGGTTTTCAATAATCTCCGTGACTGAATCGAAGCCTTCTTTGAATTTGAAGTCGAAGCTCTCGGTTTTTGTGAGCACGGGCTGGGTCGCCGTGCAGAGTACGGGCGTGACGCCGTAGTGACGATGCAGCTCGCGAATGGCAAAAACGGACGGGCGTAAAAACGACGGCGGCAAGCATTGCGCTTCATCGAAAATGACCACGCTATTCGCAATATTGTGCAGTTTCCGGCACTGCCCTTTGCAGGCGTGAAGCGATTCAAAGAACTGGACGGCGGTTGTAACAATAATCGGAGCATCCCAATTTTCTGTAGCCAATCGACTGCGCCGAGTCTCCCTCGTTTCATCATCGTCCGCCACGCTGCTATGATGCTCCAAAACCGCATTTCCAAACCTTGAAATTTTCCGAAAAACTTCCGCCGTTTGTTCGATGATGTTGGTGTACGGAATCACATAGATGATACGTCGTTTCCCGTGTTTCACGGCGTGACGCAACGCAAACGCCAACGAGGAGAGCGTTTTTCCGCCGCCCGTCGGAACCGTCAGCGAAAAGACCGCTGAATCTTTTTCTGCCGCTGTTCGGCACTGCGTCAAAACCTCGGCTCGAATTTGATTCACTGGAGTTGCCTCTGCCTTTTGACACAACTCATCCACATAGGAATCGAAAGCAGGAAGAAGCTCCTTCAATTCAGGATATTTTTCGTTCCGAAGATCGGCCCGTCCTTCATCCATAAATGCTTCTGTATCGAGAAAGTCCGCATCCAGCAGGCAGGAGAACAGCATTCGAATAAAAAAGGCGACATCACCACCGTTTCTCAAAATATCTGGAGGAGCAGGTTGCGATTGCTCTTTAATTTCATCGGGAACGTTTTTCAGGATTGCGTCTGAAACGTCGGGCGTTCGCATTTTTGGTTCCAACGCCTTGGCTCCCGTTTTGTCCGATCCAAAATCGGCTAAACCCGTGTGATGTCCCATGATGAGCCAGCAAAAGATTCGCTCCATTCCGCGTGCCATTTTTTGCTGAGACAGATGCCCACCCGCTTCAGAATGAACGACCTTCAACGCTTCTCCATGAAGCTTTCTCTGAAAATCGGGAGAGTATTTCCCCAGGTCATGCCAAAAACCAGCCAACCGCGCCCACTGCTCCCCGCCGAAGGGCGCGGCGAATTGTGCCGCCATTTTGGCGACGTTTTTCAAATGCTCGTCGAGCGGCTGCCATTGAGCCGGGTCGGAACCGTTGCTGTGGGCGTAGAATTTCATACTGCTCCGCGAAAACGCGGAATTGATTGTAACTGCTGATTTTAAAGAGGCTATGAAAATTCGTCCCTTTTTCCCAGTCCCACACGTTTAAACGTATGGAATGAGAGGTCGCGGGACAGGTTGAAATGCCCGAATCACTCCGGTATAGTTGGGGTCATGAAGACACGGTAACGTTCCGAGCTGGAACGAGGAGTGAACTTATGAAAAAGCTACTGATCCTTGCCCTTGGACTGGCACTGAGTGCCCAGGCCAACGACTTTGCCTTTAAGCTCTACAATGAACTGCGCACTGCGGAAGGAAATCTTTTCTTCTCGCCTGCAAGTATTGAGGTCGCACTCTCCATGACGCGCGAAGGCGCGGCGGGCAATACACTCCGGCAGATGAGCCTGCTCCTGCCCGAAGTATCGGTTTTTCCATTGGTCGGCAACGCGGTGACACTCGAAAGCGCCAACGCCCTCTGGATTGATAAAAAATTCCCAATCCTTGAACCCTTTCAGCAGACGGTTCAGGAAAAATACAGCGCGGAAATCCGCGCGGCCGATTTTGCGGGCCAGCCGGACGCGGAGCGCGAAATGATTAACTGCTGGGTGGAGGGAAAAACCCGCGACAAGATTAAAAACCTCCTTGCGCCCGGTACCGTGGATGACCTGACGCGCCTTGTTCTCGTCAACGCCATCTATTTTAAAGGTGACTGGCTGCACGCGTTTGAAAAGGGAAGAACAGCGGATGAACCGTTCCGGACTGCGCCCGGGGAGAGTGTGAATGTACCGATGATGACGAGGAAGCCCGATCGGTTCGGCTACATGGAAAACGACATGTTCCAGGCCCTGGAACTGCCCTATCAAGGTGAAGAGCTTTCAATGCTGGTTATCCTGCCGAAGGAAAGGTGCGGCCTGGCGCGCATTGAAGAAGGCCTATCCGCCGATGCGCTGAACGAATGGATCGACACCCTGCGTAAAGAAGAGGTGGAAGTGCACCTGCCGCGCTTTAAAACCGAATCGCAGTTCAACCTGAATCAGGTTCTGTCCGGCCTCGGCATGTCCGATGCGTTCAGTCCGGCACTGGCGAACTTTTCCGGAATGAGCGGCATAAACGATTTATTTATTTCAGCCGTTGTGCACAAAGCGTTTGTGCAGGTGAATGAAGAAGGCACCGAGGCCGCCGCCGCGACGGGCGTAGTGGTCGGCATCACATCCATTCCCGCGCCGCCAAAAATTTTCCGCGCCGATCATCCGTTTCTTTTCCTGATCCGCGCCAGAGAGTCCGGCACCATTCTGTTTATGGGAAGAGTCTGCGATCCGCTAAAGTGATAAAACATGATGGCTGGCGGAGAGGGAGGGATTGCCGTTCTCTTCAGTCACTGCCCCACGTTCGTGCGGCCTGTCTCGCCCTTCGGGCTCGGCTCGAACCCGGAGTTCTCATCCCTCCAGACTGTGTGTAAGGCGAGATGCTTCTCACTCGGCAATCATCAATCGTAAATCAGAAATCAAATGGCGGAGAGGGAGGGATTCGAACCCCCGGAACCTTGCGGCTCTCCGGTTTTCAAGACCGGCGCATTCGACCACTCTGCCACCTCTCCAAGTGAAGGGAAAATATACGGAGCCCATGAAGAATATCAAGTATTAGACGCAGTACTTCTGCAACACGGCAATGAGGGCGTCGGAACTGACGGGCTTGGCAAGATAGTCGTCCATGCCGGCATCGATACAGCGAAGGCGATCCTCTTCCAGTGCGTGGGCCGTCATGGCCACAATGGGAATATCGCGAAGGGCGCCAACCATCCGGCGAATAGAACGGGTGGTCTCAAAGCCGTCCATGCCGGGCATCTGGCAATCCATGAAAATGATATCAAAAAGGCTGTATTTATGAAGGGAGAGCTGGCGAAGCGCTTCGGCGCCGCTGGCGCTCGCAGTAACGCGGCATCCCAGTTTTTTGAGCATGGTCGCGGCCACTTTGCTGTTCACTGAATTGTCCTCCACCAAAAGAATATTCGCCTTGAACAGCACGGCTTCGGCCGGAGGCGGCGGTGCGGGCAGCGGCGTATCTTCGGAAACCGCCAGCACGAGATCAAAGCGGAAGACGGTTCCCTTTCCGACTTCGCTTTCAAGCGAAATGGTTCCGTCCATCAGTTCCACCAGTTGCCGTGTAATGGCAAGCCCCAGCCCGGCACCGCTGTATTCACGCCGGAAAGAGGCGTCCACCTGCATGAATTTTTCAAATATCAACGACTGTTTGTCCGGCGATATCCCGATGCCGGTATCGGCCACTTCAAAAAACAGCCGGCTGACGCCGTCCTGCTCTTCCGCCCGCGCCCGGATTTCAATGTGGCCCTCATGGGTAAATTTGAGCGCGTTGCTAATGAGGTTGATCAAAATTTGACGGATGCGCCCGGCATCGCCGTAGAGTGCGGGGGGAACGCTTTCATCCACGGCCACCGAAAGATCAATTCCTTTGTTGCCCGCCCGGGCAATGAAAAGCAGCACCGCCTTTTCCACGGTCTCGCGGGGATCAAACGGGGCGGGCTGCAACCGCAGCTCCCCGGCTTCGATGCAGGAGATGTCGAGCAATTCATCAATAATGCGCATCAGTTGCCGCGCAGATTCCATGATGGTTTCAAGATAGTCGCACTGATCATCGCTTATGCGGCTTCCCAGCAACAGCTGGGTCATGCCCATCATGCCGTTCATCGGGGTGCGCAGTTCATGGCTCATATGGGTCAGAAATTCACTCTTGGCGCGGTTGGCCCGTTCGGCGCTCTCTTTGGCCACCAGCAGTTCTTTTTCCGCGCGCTTCAACTCGGAGAGATCCACATCCACCACATACATTTCCCATTCGCCGCGCTGATTATGCGTGGCAAGGCGACTGGTATAAACGGCCACCTCTTCGCCGTCGCGGGTACGCTTGGTCACCTCGCCGGAAGGTATCGGCGTGCCGGTTTCAGCCCAGGTCCTGATCGCTTCGACCGTTTCGTCCCGGCGCTCAACCGGAATGACAAGTTCTTCAATTGTTCTGCGGAACGCCTCCTGCTTCGAATACCCGTAAAGTTTTTCGCTGGCCCGGTTCCAGTAGATGACTTTACGATCGGCACTGTAGCCCTGCACGGCGATGTGCGGAATTCCTTCAAAAAGGAACTGCAACCGTTTTTCGCTTTCCAGCAGCGCTTCTCGAACGCGCCGCCGCTCGGTGATGTCGTGCCCCATGCACTGGATTTCCGTCACGCGGCCATCCTCATCATACACTGCGATGTTTTCCCAGTTTACCCAGGCCGCGTCGGTGCGAGTCCGCATGCGGTGTTCAACCGTTACGACCCGTTCCTTACGCGCGAGCAGCGTTTCGACGGCCTTCCGTGGTATGGCCAGATCGTCCGGATAAATCAACGGATCAAAACTCTGACCGATCAATTCGGCGCGACTCTGCCCGACAAACCGGCAAAAGGCTTCGTTAACAAAGGTGTAACGACCTTCCGGATCCACACGGACAATAAAACTGTTTTGCGCCTCAATCAGCCCGCGGTAGTGCATCTCGCTTTCCCGGAGCGCCTGCTCGGCGCCCCGCCGGTCGGTCAAATCGCGCACCAGCAGCAGCACCGCAGTTTTACCTTCATAGCGCATCGGCGCGCCGATGATCTCGACCGGAACTTCCCGTCCGTCGGCCGTGTGCGACATCCCCTCATAGCGTTTCAGTTCGCCGGTAAACCACTTGTGGAATTCATGTTGCACCTCGTCGCGGCAATCTTCCGGAACCAGTTCAAAGATATTCCGGCCCACCAGCTCGTTTCGGCTCATATTATGAAAGGCACAGGCCACCGGATTGGCATCCAGCACCGTTCCGTTTTCGTCTTCAATAAAAATGGCATCCGGCGAACTTTGGAAAACCGTCCGCAAACGTTCTTCACTGCGCTGCAGCTGCCGGGTCCGTTCCTGCACACGATACGTCAGCCGGACATCCCATACCCAGAACAGCAGCAGCGCCGCCAGCAGCAGGCCGACTCCGATGACGAGATAACGGATATAACGCATCATCTGAAGACCAAACGGGGTGTATTCAATGCCGAGCCATTTGCGGCTGATTTTGGTGACAATACCATCGGCCTTTGCCTTATCGATCCCCTTGCCCAGAATCGACAGCAGCGCCTTGTTTCCGCCCTTCACCGCCATACTGTACTGCCCGACATAAAGCGGGTTGCCTACTTTTTTCAGCGCATCGACCCGCTCGGACGCATAAAGGTAATAAAACACCATCTGCTCGCCGCCGATCAGCGCGTCCGCCTCGCCGGTCATAACGGCATCCACGGCCTGTGCCGCGTTACGTGTAAGGATCAGTGTATACGCCGCACCCTGTGCATCGAGAAACTCCTGCGTATGATCGCCGCTCGGCATGGCAACGGTTCTGCCGTTCAGGTCAGCCAGCGTTCGAATATCTGCGCGTCCTGTCCGGATAAAAACAGAAACCGGTACATTAAAAAAAACCGGCGTGACATCGAACCGTTCGTCCGGATTTTCGCTGCGGAACAGCGTGGTCATCACCTCATATCGTCCGGAAAGAACACCCTTCTGCGCCGACTGCAGCGGAACATGGTTGAAGGAGGCCCGGAAATCGAGTTCTGTCGCCAGCCAGCGAACCAGTTCCACCGCCATACCCGACGACTCGCCATTTTCATCAACAAACTCAAACGGCGGATTGCTTTCCTGACAGACAAACTCAATGACGCTGTCATGCGCCTGCAGATATCCCCATTCCGCAGCCGTCAGCGAAACGGCGTGCGCCTGTGCAACAGACAGCACAGCCACAGCGGCAAAGACCGAGAAAAAACGACGAATATACATTGCGGCGCATTATAGCGTAAAGCCGTGCGCCGTCGAGCGGTTTAACCCACTTCGACGAGGCTCGGCGTATAGGCGGCGGGCGGGTCGTAACCGAGCAGTTTGATGCAAGTGGCCGCCAGATTGCTGATGCCGGGATCGGCCACGGCGGCCAGTCGCGCGCGCGCTGTTCCGGCCGGGTCGTAGATGATGGCCGGCACAGGGTTGAGCGAATGCGCCGTTTTCGGTTTAGGCTCCCCGCTCGCGGTGCGTTTCACTTCGCCCGTCTTTTTATCCCGCTCATACATATCGTCCGAGTTGCCATGGTCTGCGCTGATCACCAGAATCGCGCCGGTTTTTTCTGCGGCGTCTTTCAAACGAGCGAGGCCGTCATCAACCGCCTGCACCCCTTCGATCACTGCGCTGAAAACGCCGGTATGGCCGACCATGTCGCCGTTGGGATAATTGAGGCGGATAAACTGATATTTGCCGCCCTCTATGGCCTTCACCACTTCGCCGGTAATTTCATCGGCCTTCATACGCGGAGCATTTTCGAACGGGCAGATATCCGATGGGATTTCGACATACGTTTCGAGCGCTTCATCGAATTTTTCCATGCGGTTGCCGTTGAAGAAATAAGTCACGTGTCCGTATTTCTGCGTCTCGCTGATTGCCAGCTGACTGATGCCGGTCGCAGCAAAATATTCGCCCAGCGTGTTATCAATGGAGGGCGGTGTAACGAGGTAGTTGCGCGGAATACCGAGATCGCCGTCGTACTGCATCATGCCCGCGTATTTCACGTCCGGTTTCGGGCCGCGGTCAAACTCGGTCAGTTCATCGGCTTCAAAGGCCTTGGTGATTTCGAGCGCGCGGTCGCCGCGGAAATTGAAAAAGATAACGCTGTCGCCATCCACAATCGGGCCGACGGCTTTTCCGTCGCGCTCAATCACGAACGGCGGCAGGTCCTGATCGAGAATACCGTCGTTCTCGGCGCGGTACATTTCGACCGCTTCCGTCATGGAGGCGAACATCCGCCCCTCGCCTTTCACGTGCGTCGCCCAGCCGCGTTTGACCATGCTCCAGTCGGCGTTGTAACGGTCCATCGTGATGTTCATGCGGCCGCCGCCCGAGGCAATCGCATAATCAACCGAACCGTCCGCATTGAGTTCAGCCAGAAATGTTTCAAAATCTTCCACGTATTCGAGCGCTGAGGTCGGCGGCACGTCGCGCCCGTCGATCAGTGAATGAACCCGTACGGTTTTGACACCGTCGGCTTTGGCTTGTTTAAGCATCGCCTTAAGGTGGTTGAGGTGGCTGTGGACATTGCCGTCCGAAAAGAGCCCGATGAAATGCAGAGCGGAATCGTTTTCCTTGGCGTTCGAAACCAGCATTTTCCACGTTTCGCCCGCAAACATCGCACCGCTTTCAATAGCCTGGTTGACGAGCGCCGCGCCCTGATGGAAAACGCGTCCGCAGCCGATGGCGTTGTGGCCGACTTCGCTGTTGCCCATATCACCGTCGTCCGGCAGGCCGACGGCTGTGCCGTGCGCCTTGAGCTGCGTATAAAGCGCGTTTTCGCGCAGCCAGTCGAGGTTCGGCGTATTTGCCGCGCGCGCCAGATCGCCCTCTTCATATTTACCGATGCCGACGCCGTCCATGATGACCAGCACGACCGGGCCTTCGGGCCCTTTAAAAACCGTTGATTTTTTCAATGCGTCCATGTCGGATTCCTCTTTAAAAATTCCGGAGTCTGGAAGCGCAGAAATATGCCCTGCGCACAGCCCGCACTCAAGTTTTCGCGGCAACTCTTTTTAAATGTCGCCTTGCAATGGAAGGGTGCGTGTGTAGCATCGGCCCGACAAAAACCCAACGGGAGACTGCATGGCGAAAGAAGAGGCATTGGAATTTGAAGGTGTGGTGGAAAAAGTTCTGCCCGCCACGCTCTATAATGTAAAGCTGGAGAACGGGCACGTGATCCTGGCCCACATTTCCGGCAAAATGCGGAAATATTTTATTCGTATTGCCGTCGGCGACCGCGTCACGGTCGCGATGTCACCCTACGACCTGACCAAAGGACGGATCACCTTCCGCCACCGCAACTGATCAATTTTCAATAAACAATTCTCAATATTCAATTCCCAAGGATTTTCCTACTTGAACATTGCTCATTGAATATTGCGTATTGAACATTCAGCAGGAGCAAAGCGATGGCTGGGAAACGGAGTCTCTGGGGCAGCAAAACCGGTTTTCTACTCGCGGCAATCGGCTCGGCCGTCGGACTGGGCAACATCTGGCGCTTCAGCTACATGGCCTACGAAAACGGCGGCGGCGCGTTTCTGATCCCCTATCTCGTTGCATTGCTCTGCGCCGGCATCCCGCTGATGATCCTCGAATACGCGCTCGGCCACCGCGAAAAAGCCTCGCCCCCGCTCGCTTTTGCCCGCATCCATCCGCTCTGGGAACCGCTCGGCTGGTGGATGCCCGTCGTCGCCTTTTTCGGCATCAACCTCTTCTACGCCGCCGTCATTGGCTGGTGCATCAATTATTTCTGCCTGTCGCTCAACCTCGGATGGGGAGCCGACACCCAGGCTTTTTTCTTGAACAACTTCCTGCAGGTCAGCGAAAGCCCCTTCGCACTCGGTGGCATCCGCTGGCCCATCCTCGGGGCGACCGCGCTGGCCTGGGGAGCCTGCTGGTTCATCTGCTACCGGGAGGTGAACCGCGGCATTGAAAAAGCCAGCATGATCTTTATGCCGCTGCTGGTCGTACTCACGCTGATCCTCGTCGGCTGGTCGCTTCGTCTCGACGGCGCGATGGAGGCCGTCAAAGAATTCTATCTCAAAGCCGACCTCTCCCGAATCGACCTCGCCACCGCCGCCGGCCGCAAAGTATGGGTTGCGGCGTTCGGACAGATCTTCTTCACCCTGTCGCTCGGTTTCGGCATCATGATCACCTACGCGAGCTACCTGCCGAAGAAAAGCGACATCACCGGCAACGCGCTCGTCACCTGCGTGCTCAACTGTCTCTACTCCATCATCGCCGGCTTCGCGGTTTTCGGAACCATCGGCTTCATGGCGAAAGCCAAAGGCGTCCCCTTTGAGGAAGCCATCGCCAGCGGCCCCGGCCTGGCCTTCGTCGTCTATCCCGAAGCCATCAATCAGCTGCCAATGCTCAACCAGCTCTTCGGCGCACTCTTTTTTCTCGTACTGATCGTCGCGGGAATCTCCTCCATGATTTCCCTCACCGAAGCGTTCTCCTGCTCCATCTGTGACAAATTCGATCTTTCCCGCCGAAAAGCCACCACCCTGATCTGCTCCATCGGCCTGGTGGGAAGCATCATCTTCACTACCCGCGCCGGGCTGTTCATCCTCGATATCATCGACCACTTCATCAACAACTATGCGTTGATTGTCGGCGGCATCGTCGAATGCGTGCTGATCGGGTGGCTTTTCAAATCGCAGGTGATGCGCCGGCACGTGAATGAATCCGGCGGCTTGCGTCTGCTGCCGCTCTGGGATCTCTGCGTGCGCTTCCTCACCCCCGCCGTGCTGCTGATTGTTCTCGGCGGTGCGCTGCTGACCGATTTTTCCGGTGCGTACGAAGGCTATTCCATCAACGCCCTGCTGCTGTTCGGCGGCGGCATTCTCTTCGTCACCTGGCTGGGTTCTTTCGTCCTGAGCCACATTCCGTGGAAGCCGGAAAAAATGAAAGCCGAGCACAAGCCGGAAGAAGAGCACCTGCTCACATAGCGGTCAAAAGTCCCGCCGCCGCCAAGGCGCTATGGCGGGCAGGCAAAAGTTGCAGGTCAAAGGTCAACCGGCTTTGGCATTGGAAGAAGAAAGCTTGAAACCGCCCTTCGCCTGACGTTTAATCGCGATATGAGCAACATGCGCATCAATGTCACAACCCTGCACAACGCCGACCGGGCTCTTTTTCCCTTGACCACTGCAAGGGATCGTCTGGAGATGGTTGAGCACCTGCGCATTGAATCCGGGAAATTCCTTTATGAATATCCAACAGGACTTCAAAGAGTTCTTACAGCTGTTAGACGACTTCGCCGTTGACTACATGATTGTCGGCGGATACGCCGTTGCATTTCATGGGTATGCGCGATTCACCAAAGACATTGATGTGTTTTACGATAACGCACCTGAGAACATTCTCCTTCTGAAAAGTGCCCTGAAAGCCTTCGGCTTCCCTAACGACCAGTTGAATGACGACCTGTTTAGAGAAGAAGGAACCGTTATTCAGTTCGGATATCCCCCGTGCCAGATTGACCTGCTCAACCGGATTGACGGAGTGGAGTACGAGGCCGCCCGTTCGCGAAAAATACTCGCCCGCTTCGACGGGCTGCAAATTGCATTCATTGCCAAAGAGGATTTAATGAAGAACAAGCAGAGCACCCCGCGCCTCAAAGATAAAGCGGATGTCGAAGAACTGGAGAAGGGAAACGCTGGCACCACCCCGACACCGTAAGCCCTCCCCCCTCTTCAATCATTCTGCCGCCTGTCCCGCCAAAGCCTTGGCGACGGCGGATAAATCATTCTGTCAAAACTCTCCCTTTTATTCTGATTGCCACTGTGAGTCACGTTCCACGTGCCAACGTGGTCACGGAACGGCTTCCTGACCTGCGAAGCATGGTCCGCGGCCAAACAATTCCCGCCGGGACACCTTCTCTTCCTTGAAAATTGAGCATTGAACATTGGAAATTGAACATTCCGGAGGTTGACAAATATCAGGTGGTGGCCTAACTTCTCCGCCTTTGTTCAAATTTATACCCGCATGAGGGGGTGTTTAAAAATATGGCCAGTACAACCTGTGAAGTAAAACTCCGCCGCGGCGAGCCCGTTGAAAAAGGACTCCGCCGACTCAAGAAGCTTCTTGACCGCGAGGGAATTATCAAGGAAATGCGTGCGCGCCGGCACTTTGAAAAGCCGGGCGACAAACGCCGCAAGAAACAGGCCCGCGCCCGCACCCGTGCAGCGCGCGATCGCCGCGAAGCCCGCAGTAAATATTAATTTAACCAGAAGGTTCATGAACCATGGCAAATATTCAAAGTGCTAAAAAAAGAATCCGCTCGTCTGAAAAGCGACGCGTCGGCAATCTGTCCGCCAAAACCAAGGTCAAGACCGGACGCCGCAAAACACACGACGCACTGGCCGAAGGCTCTGCCGAAACCGCCGGACAGGCCGTGCGCGACTACAGCTCGGTGCTTGATAAAGCCGTTAAACGCGGCGTGATCAAAAAGAACACCGCGATTCGCCGCAAAAAGCGGGCCACCGAAGCGCTGCGTAAACTGGCGAAATAAAGTTTCCAGATACCGGAAACAGAAAAGCCGTCCTATAAAAAGGGCGGCTTTTTTTGTCGGTCAAACGTCGGAAATCACAGCGCCTTTGAGCTTCGACTTTTAGACTTTAGACACTCTCCCCCTACCACGCCGTAACGGTTGTGCTGACCACCTTACGGGCGAGATCATCTGCCGCGGCGGGCAGTGCGCCGAGCTTGGCGGTGGTCAGGTCGTCGGCATAAGGAAATTCCGAGTCGCCCGTCAAAATGGGACTTTCGAGAATCACTGAGCCTGTTTTGGCGTCATAGAGCACCACCGAAGCCGTCAGCGTCAGGCGGTATTCACGGGCCAGTGTGCCGCGCTCGCGGTCATAGGCCAGCGGAGTCAGGGTGTAACGGGTCAGCTTCACGCTCAGCACGGCATCTGCATCGCTTTGCGAGCGCACCTCAAGCCGTCCGTCCTGCTGAAGCTCGGCGCGGAGCGAGCGCATCACCTGTACCTCAATCGAAGGTTCGTCCGTTTCGTTCACAATGCTCAGGCTCACCGTCTGGATCGATTCGGGAAGCGTGCTTCCGGTGCGATAGCCCATACAGCCGGCAAAAAGCAGGGCGAGAGCAGGCAATAGAAGGGATTTTGCGAATTTCATGGCGCAACCATAGGAAAGCGCCCCGTTCAGGGTCAAGCCTAACGCGATGCGGGATTGCCAGTCACTACGCTCCTTGCCGCCGCTTTGCGACGGCCACGGCCTTCGGCGGTCGAGATGCGGGATGCAGAAACCAAAGAAAATCCCCGCGGATGGCAGAGCCGGCCCACGGATGGGGAAGAATGGGGAGCGGAAAAAAACGAAGCATCTCACCGCTTTTGATCCCGTTCGCCCCGCATCCACAGCGTTCCGAGAATTGGAAATTGAACGTTGGACAGGGTTTTCTATCCGTGGGTCGGCCCTGCCATCCGTGGTATAAGCTCTTCGTCCCCCAGCCGTTCGCGGTCAAGAAGTGAAAAACAAAACCATCTGCGCTTGATTCGTTTCCGCCGACTGATTAACTTGGTCGCTTGTTAAATTTTTATGGAGCCACTGTTATGAAAAAAGTACTGATCCCGACCAAACTTGACACCGTCGCTAAAGAACTGCTCGAAGCCAATGGAAACTACACCGTCGTGCAGGATGACAGCACAGACCTCGCCACGCTTGCTGCACAGAATGCCGACACCTATGCCCTTTTCGTCCGCAGCGAAAAGGTCACGCCCGAAATCATCGACGCCCTGCCCGCGCTTAAAGTCGTGATCCGCGCCGGCGCGGGCTACAACACGATTGATACCAAATACGCGCGCTCCAAAAAGATCGACGTCATGAACACGCCCGGTGCCAATGCCAACGCCGTGGCGGAAGAAGTGATCGCCCTGATGCTGGCCGACGCCCGCCACGTCGTTCCCGCCGACGCCTCGACCCGCGCGGGAAAATGGGAAAAGAAAAAATTCATGGGCCGCGAAGTGACGGGCAAAACCATTGGGATCGTCGGACTGGGTGCCATCGGCCGCCTCGTCGCCAAACGCCTCAGCGGTTTTGAAGTCAACGTGCTCGCCTTCGACCCCGTCCTCTCCGAAGAAGCGGCGGAGCGCCTCGGCGTCGAACTGCTTCCCCTGCCCGAGCTGTTTGCGAAGAGCGACTACATCTCCCTCCACCTTCCCGAAAATGAGCACACGCGCGGTATAATCAATGCCGATCTGCTCGGACAGATGAAAGACGGCGCCACGCTGATAAACTGTGCCCGGGCCGGTGTCATCAACGAGGACGACCTGCGCGCCGCCAAGGCCGAAAAGGGCCTGCGCTTCCTCAACGATGTCTACGCCAAAGATGCCGAAGGCGAAAAGAGTATCGCCGATATCGCCGACATTATGGTGCCCCACCTCGGTGCCTCCACAAAGGAAGCCAACTACAACGCCGCGCGCCGCTCCGCCGAACAGCTCATTGATTTCGACGAAAAAGGCGTCACCTCCTACATCGTCAACCGCGACATCCCCGAAGGGCTCGACGAAACTTATGCCGATCTCGCCTTCACGATTGCTAAGCTCACCCGCACCATGATCGGCGCCGACACCAAACTCAGCAAAATCGAAACCAGCTTCTACGGCGATCTCCGCCGCTTCGGCAGCTGGCTGGCTGTGCCGGTTGTCTGCGCGCTCAGCGAAGAGTTCGACCACTCCATGGATGAAAAGGCCGCCGTCGATTACCTCAAGGATATGGGCATCGACTATGGCACCCGCGAACCCGACGAAGCCAAAGGCTACGGCAACGCCATCACCGTTGACCTCATGGCCAGCATTGATGGGGACAACCTGAGGCGCATCAGCGCGCGCGGCACCGTCACCGAAGGACGCCTGATGGTCTCCCGCATCGGCCACTTCGACGGACTCTACTTCGAGCCCAAAGGCAACCTCGCCCTCTTCACCTACGCGGATCGCCCCGGCGTCCTCAGCGAAATTGCCGGCGCCATGGCCGCCGAAGGCATCAATATTGACGACGTGCGCAACCCGCACGACGACACCGGGGAACGCTCCATCGCCATCCTCAAAGTCAACCAGCCCGTCCCCGAAGAGGTACTCGTCAAAGTCGCCAAAAAAATCGAAGCCCTCAACTGCTGCGCCGTTTCGTTTTAGGGGACTTCAACGCTAAGACGCAGAGAACGCAAAGCCCGCCACCCGGCGGGCTTTGTGATTGGTAGGGACGCATCTCCGAGGCGTCCACCCATAGAAAAACGGACGGCTGCGGAGAGCCATCCCTACCTGCGCCCGGCTTGTCTCCTAAGGTTTGGAAAATAAGCGGCAAAGCTTTCCAATGCTTGGGAAGCTGATACACTGCCCCGGCTTTGGGGCTGTTAGAAATTAGAAGTTAACCCTGTTTCTTTTTCCACTGCAGCGTCAAAAATAGGCAATCAAGGGTGTTGTTCAATACACTGTTGGATGAAAAAGGATATGAAACAGATCGGAATATTTGCACTTCTAGTCTCTCTGCTACTGGCTTCGTCGTCTCGCGGTGCTGCCGAAACTGAACTTGATTCTGCCGTTACGCGACTGTCCGCGCCAGAGGATTACAATCGGTCAAGGGCAGCACGCGCTCTGGGCGAGATGGAGAATGATGCAACATCGGCCTACGATGCCTTGTACAAGGTCGCTCTGTTTGACGACATGCCCAAAGTGCGCCACGCTGCGGCGGGTGCACTTGGCAAGATCGCCCACGAAAAGGCCACACACCAATTCATACAAGAACTACAGACGAACTCCGTCGCACTTGTGCGAGAGTATTCCGTGGATGCTCTAATGCAGCACCCACTGCGTAGCCCACAAGCGACCCTGCCGCTCTTTCAGGCACTCCGAAACCTCGCTTGTTCCACTCCATACTCTGCTTGCCGACAAGTCTGTTGACTTCCGCAAGAGTGTGATAGCCGCCTTGAGAGACATAAATAGCAGGACCTCTGTTTCACCATTGATCCACGTTGTTGAACATGACGAGGACGATGACGTCAGGATGCGAGCCATCCGATGCCTTGGCGAACTGGGTGACACGAAAGCATCAGCAACGGTCGTTGCTGCTTTGGATGATAAGAATCCCGAAGTGAGGGCTTATGCAGCGGGAGCACTCGGTATTAAAGATGCAAAGCCTCGCCTACGCGAGATTCTGAAGCAAAGCATAGGCCGCGAGACACTCGCGGCCATGGGTGCTCTGTGCCAGATGAAGGACACGGATTCAATTCCAATCATCGTGGGTCACCTCAACACAGAGAATGAGGTCATTACCCAGCATATGATGCAGGGACTGATTGAGCTTGAGGCAGAATCTGAGATTCAGAGACTGAAAGAACAGGGCAATCCCCGTGTCCGAACCTTGGCTGAATGGGCACTGAAAAAACTGGAGAAGAGGAAGAATCCTCCAACAAAACCATCGACGGCGACTGAGTGATCCGCGCGCTTTCAGCTCACGGCTTCCTCAGCGCGTCATGGCAGACGTTACCCAGACGCGAAGCGTCCGTCTGGCTCACTGATTTTAAGCATTTGATACGCGGCGGCGCGGGCGGTGTTGGCGAAGCCGGTGGCGGGAATGAGGCCGATGAGGGTGGGTGCAACCACCAGTTGAAGTGTTCCGTTCAGGCAGATGAGCGCCAGCAGGCCCCAGAAATCTCCGCGCGTTATCGTCCAGCTTTTCCGGACCGCGTCCATCATCCCGATCTCTTTTTCTTCGAGCAGTATCAGAGTGACGAACAGGAGGCGGACATAGAGGTAGAAGCCGGGAAGAATAAAAAAGGCAAAGGCGACCCCTTTGACGAATGTAAGCAGCAGGTGAATCCCTGTAATGCTTAGCATTCGCCCCGTTGAATTTTTATTGTGCCGGTCTTTCACCGCCGCATTGGCCCATGTAAGCAGAATGATGCTGAGCAGCGCGATGAACGGAAGTGCCGCAAGCAGCAGTTTTGCAAGCTTCACGGTATATGCCCGACTAACGGCCTGAGCGTCGAGAAGCATCGTTTCAATTTCTTCAAGCGTTCCCGTCTGCGCAACAGAAACAACCTCCGAAAACGTCTGCTTCAGCGCGGCGGTTTCGGGGCGGAGCATAATGCGCGGGGCCACCTCGAACAGCAGAATGAAGGCGGAGATCAGGCAAAGCGGTATCCACCACTTGCTGAACGATTTCCACGAGAGCGCATAGCACTTTTTCAACGAGAAGGCGGATTTGAATTTATACGCCATATGCTCCCCGCTCGTTCAAAAGAGCCTGTTTGGCATGGCGCTCCTGTTCAATCTGCTCCAGATGAAAATCCATCATCATATCAATGATATTGGAAAGTTCATTGAGTGCCCTTTTTTGGGTGGTGCCAAAAGCGAAGAGATTCTGTGACCCTCTTACGCGAGCCAGAAATCCGTCACCGTCTTCTTTTACGAGAATTTTCATATTACCCGACCTATAACTCTCAACACGTCTTCTGTAGCCGAGGTCCGCAGACCTCGGAGCGGCCTCTGCGGAGGCCAGCTACAAAGAATCGTAGATTGTATCATTTCAATTATTAACTGCTTTAGCTTGAAGAAGCTCAGCGTCGGCGACAGCGAAGAGGTCGCCGGGAAGTGCGGAAATACCAAATGAGGCGCTGATCTTAAACCCACCCCGCCCTTCGACAAGCTCAGGGCACCCCTCCAACCTTCGCCAAGGCTTCGGTGGGCAGGCCGCAGGAGGGGATTCCGTTCGCGTCCACCCCAAGGCCTTCGGCGGGGTAAATTCGCGTTCATTCGCGGTTTTCTTGACTCGGTCAGCAAAGGTACGCGCGCCGGGTTCATCGGTTTCGGGCAGGATGACGGCGAATTCATCGCCGCCGATGCGGCAGACGATATCGGCTTCGCGCGCCGAATCCGCAAGCGTCTTCGCAAACGTTTTAAGCGCGGCGTCACCTGCCGCGTGTCCGTTTGAATCGTTGATGGTTTTGAGATCGTCGAGATCGAACAGGACCAGTGCGAGATCGTGCTGATACCGCTCCGCCGCGGCGCGCGCTTTGGTAAGCGCTTCATCAAAGAAGCGCCGGTTGCAAAGCCCGGTCAGCGGATCGCGCACTGCGGCCTCTTCCAGGCCGGCGACCTCCCGGCGCAGTTCGTCCGAAACGCCGGCGGCTTCAAGCTGCTTTTGCAGGTCAGTCATATGTAAACACCGTCAGCCGGGCATAGACCCACGCGATGCCCTCCATGAGGACGTGTTTGACGCCCTCGCTGTAATGCCGCCATTTCTCGATGGGAAAATCCGCAGGATCGAGCGAAACGATTCCGAGCGGGTAATCGGCGCCGAACGCATGCTGGAAGAGCAGCAGCGTGCGGCGACTGTGCGCACCGGTCGTGTAAATAGTAACCGGTGCACCGAAAAGACCCGTCTCCTTCATTTTTTCGCGCGCGGCCACGGCGGCGGCATAGGTGCGGTCCCGCATCACGGTTCGGGCGGGCGCGGTGACAATATTGGTTTCGTTCACACCGAGAGCGATGAGGCGCGCGGTACTGACTTCCGCGTAGGTCTCTATCCCGAGCAGCTGCCTTCCGATCTCGAAGGAACAGCCGGTCGTCACAATTTTCTGTCCGGGGCGGTAATCGTGAAGTACCTGCTCCAGCGCCGAATCGTGCAGCCAGCCTTCGACCAAAAGTATTTCGGCTCCGGGCTGCGGCCGGTTCACGGCCAGAAATGGACAGAGACCGATCCATATAAAAAAGAGGAGTAAAAAGGCCGCACCCGCAAAAAGCCCCCACCCCGACCCTGTCGGTACACAAATCTCCTTTTTACGGAACAAATTCATCCGTCTTGTATAGCAGTGGCGAGTGGCGGGTGGCAAGTGGCGAGTTTTTTCGGGATTCGGGATGCCTGGCAGGTAGGGACGGACCGCCGAGCCGTCCGCAGTTATAAGCGGCGCGCCCGGCGGTCGCGCCCTACCTCTACCCTTCATGGGCGTTGGTTGAAAAACATTTTGCTGTCCATAATTTTGCAAAACTCTCCTCATTCGCGCTCTGCGCGCTTTTTTAAGTAAATCTGTGCGGGACGGGGGTTGACACGCAGGGGGCGCTCCTATATTTTCCCCGCCTTGCACTTGAAACGGAAAGATTTGAGATGAAGAGTTTTGTAGCTAACGAAAACGATATTCAACGGGACTGGTTTGTGGTGGATGCCGCGGATAAACCGACGGGCCGGCTGGCGGTTCTTATTGCCGATCTGCTGCGCGGACGCAATAAACCGACCTATACCCCGCATGTCGATACGGGAGCCTTTGTGGTCGTCGTCAACGCGGAAAAGATCAAGCTGACCGGAAATAAAGAGAACGACAAGATTTACCAGGATTACAGCGGCTACTCGAGCGGTCGGAAAGAGCGCACGGCCGCGACCATCCGCAAAACCCATCCGAAGCGGATCATTATGCAGGCGGTAAAAGGCATGCTGCCGAACAACCGGCTGATGCGCCGCACGATCACCCGCCTGAAAGTCTATGTAGGCCCCGACCATCCGCACGCGGCCCAGAAAGTCCAGACCCTCGAATTTAACGGCTAAGCAAGGAGTACATTGTGGCAGCAGCGAAAAAAATTGAAGAATTTGCCGCGACAGGACGGCGCAAAACATCCGTAGCCCGGGTTCGCCTCACCAAAGGCTCCGGCAGCATCACCGTCAACGGCAAAGACATCAAAGACTATTTTGATACGCAGGACATGTTCGACATGGTTTCGCGTCCGCTGGTACTCACCGAGCGCGCTGATCAGTATAACATGAAGGTTAAGGTCAGCGGCGGCGGAAAAACCGGCCAGTGCGGCGCCATTGCCCACGGGACTTCACGCGCCCTGGTGGCGGCCGAAGAGGAATTGAAACCGGTACTGAAAAAAGCGGGGCTGCTCAGCCGTGACGCGCGGATGAAAGAACGTAAAAAACCGGGTCAGCCGGGTGCGCGCAAACGCTTCCAGTTCTCCAAGCGTTAATCTGGAGGATCAGATCGTTCGAAGTCCCGGCCCGCAGCCGGGACTTTTTTTGTCTTTTTCGCAGCCGTTCGTTATTGCGCGAAATGGATTAAACAAACTCCCAACCGGTGAAACCGGAACCAAAATACAGTTTCTCGTTCCATTATTCTTCCGTTCATCATTCTGCGAATAAAAAAGCGGGATAGAAGAGAGTTTGCAGAATGATGAACGGAAGAATGATAGGAAAACTTTTATTAACATGATCGAATTTCTGGAATAAGACACCAAACCGTATTACATTTTCGCGAATGAAGGAGAGACCATGAAAACGCTGCCTCTTCCAAAAGGATTTTCAGCGGCCGGTATTGCCGCGGGAATCAAAAAGAAAAAGAAAAAAGATATGGCGCTGATTGTTTCAGAAACAGCCGCCGTTTCCGCCGGGGTCTTTACCACCAATCAGGTAAAAGCCGCCCCGGTGAAGTGGGATATTCAGGTGGTGGAACACGACGGCGTACGGGCCATTGTGATGAACAGCGGTAACGCCAACGCCTGTACAGGGGCGCAAGGTATGGCTGATGCCGAGGCGATGGCGGCGCTGACTGCCGGCGGGCTCAACGTGAATCCGCTCGATGTTTTTGTCTGCTCCACCGGCGGCATTGGAAAACCGCTGCCGATGGAACTGATTGCCGGCGGCGTTGAAACCCTTTTCAAGGGCCTCTCCCCGGACGGCGGTCTGAATGCCGCAGAAGCGATGATGACCACCGATCTGGCCAGCAAAACCTTGGCAGTAGATATTGAGCTGGGCGGCAAACCGGTACGGATCACCGGTCTCGCAAAAGGCTCCGGCATGATTCAGCCGAATATGGCAACCATGCTTGCCTTTATCCTGACCGATGCCGCCGTGGAAAAGCATGCCTTGCAGTGCGCACTGCGGCTCGCCACTGATACCAGCTTCAACCGGATCACCGTGGACGGCGACCAGAGTACCAACGACAGCGTGATCGCCTTGGCCAACGGGCAGGCAGGCAACGAAGTGCTCACCCAGAATTCAGAAGATTGGGGTCTTTTTTTCCAAACTCTGGAAAAACTGCTTTTCGAGCTGGCGATGATGATCGTGAAAGACGGCGAAGGCGTTACGCGGGTTGTCACGGTAAGGGTGATCGGCGCTGCCTCCAACGGCGAGGCCGACGAAGCCGCGCGGGCGGTTGCCAACTCCATGCTCAACAAAACCGCCTGGGCGGGCAAAAAGCCCAACTGGGGGCGGGTCATGGACGCCATCGGCTATTCCCACGCGCAGGTGCAGGAAAACAAGGTTGATATTACCTATGACGCCGTGCCGGCCGTGCGGGGCGGCATGCCCGCCGATACGCCGGAAGAAGAACTGGTTAAAGCGGTTTCGCAGGAGGCGTTCACCATTCACATCAATTTAAATCTCGGAGGCGGTCAGGCCGTAGTATACACCTGCAACTGCACCGAAGACTACGTGCGGATTAATAAGGAATAACCATGCAGCAGGTGATTGAAAAAGCATCGGTACTGATCGAGGCGCTCCCCTACATCCAGAAATTCCGGGGCGAAACCGTCGTTGTTAAATTCGGCGGCTCGATCATGGAGAGCGAAATCGGCTACCGGAATATTCTGAAGGATGTCGCTTTCATGGAATGCGTAGGTCTCCAGCCCGTAGTGGTGCACGGCGGCGGCAAAGCGGTTTCCAAGAAAATGCGCGAGGCGCATATTCAGCCCGATTTTGTCCATGGCCTCCGGGTGACAGACAAGAAAACCATCAAGGTGGTGGAGAGCGTGCTCAACGGCGAAGTGAATCCGCACCTCGTGGAAATCCTCGAAGGCTACGGCGCGGCCGCTCACGGCGTCCACGGCGAGGACATTTTAAGCGTCGAGAAAAAGACGGGCACCGACCCCGATACGGGCGAAGCCGTCGACTGGGGTTTCGTCGGGCGGGTTTCGTCCGTCGACACCAAGCCGATCAAGGCGTTTGTAAAGTCGCATATCGTGCCGGTCATCACGCCGCTGGGCAAAGGTTCCGATGGCAAAATCTACAACGTGAACGCCGATGAAGCCGCCAACGCGGTTGCGCGCGCGCTCAAGGCGCGCAAACTCGTCTTCCTGACCGATGTGCCGGGCCTTTTGAAGGATACCGAAAAACCGGAATCGCTGATCGGCAGCCTTCATGTCAACGAAGTCGAGGAACTGATCCAGCTCGGCGTCATCTCGGGCGGCATGCTGCCAAAAGTGACGGGCGCGGTACACGCACTCGAAGACGGCGTTTCCAAAACGCATATCATCAATGCCGCCCTGCCCCATTCCCTGCTGCTTGAACTCTTTACCGACCGGGGGGTCGGAACCGAAATCATCAACGCGTAACACGCAGCAAGGTCTTTGGCCGCAACCAAAGAAATGATTACACTCGACCAACGGAAAAGAGACCGCGTTATTACGCGGCAAGAACCGAAGGGAGTGGCAAAATCATGAACAGCAAAATTATTTTTAACAACCGGATTGAAAAAGCCTGTCTCCCTCCCATGATTTTGTCGGCAATTATTTTGTCAAAATCTCCCTTCTCAAAAACGCACACAAAACTCATCACGCTGGGAGCATGAAACAAGAAAACGACGGATAGCAGATACGAAATATAGTGTTGGCTCTGTGAGCCAATTTTTCGGCAATTTTCAGGGTGAACCATGCCTCTTTTGGAATAGGTTGATGAAGGCGGGGCTCTTCCTGCGGGGAGTGAAGAGGATGCTGCTCATAGTGCCATTGCGTCGGCGCAGGGCATGGATTATTTGCTGACATGGAATTTTAAGCATATCAATAATGCCGAGAGAGAGGCGCGCGTGCCTTCGAAGCTCAGTTCGACGAAGCTGCTCTTCCGAATGTTTGTATTTTTGACTGGAGTGAAATGGCCGATCCCGATGTATTTACAGGGACGGGGACATCTGGACAAGCATGGCATGGCGATTTTGCTGAACTGTTAATAGACATAAGACCGTTCGGATGGGCTCAAGGTCAGCTGTTGGCGGATTGGATCGCGGAAAACATAGCGCTTGGTAAAATAAATTCAGCGAAACCTCTTCACATTATTGGGCACAGCGCGGGGGGCTTTGTGTCGGAAATTTGCGCTGACCTGTTGGGGGATATTGTAACCCAGATCACAATGCTCGACACGCCTCTGGCGGAATATGCCGGAGAAACCGATACCCTCACGTTTAAGCTGGTCAGCCGGAACGATACCAATGCGGTGCTTTCCATCAGCAATATTGTGATGGAGGTCAGCAGCGATCCGGACGGCGACGGGCTGGATACCGATGCCGAGACCGCCCTCGGCACTGACCCGCTCAATCATGACAGCGACGGGGATGGAATCAGTGACGGCGATGAAGTTAACACGACGCACACCAATCCCTTTGAACCGGACAGCAACGGCGACGGCATGAATGACGGGCAGGAGCAGAGGTGCGGGACCAATCCGACCAACGCGGCGGACCGGCTTGAAATTGTAGAAACCGCAGGTGACCCTGTGCAGGGATTCACGCTGAAATGGAAAAGTGTCGCCGGAAAGCAGTACAGCGTCAACCGGAGCACCAATCTATTGTCGGGAAATTACATCACCATGGCGGACGACGTTCCCTCAAGCGCTCCCACCAACAGCTTCACCGACGGCACGGCTACCAATGGACGCGGTTTTTACTGGATACGTCTTGAAGAGTGAATCTCTCACGGGGCAGACCACGGTGCATCTTGGGTAGGGACGGCTGTCCCAGCCGTCCGCGGACGCCTCGGAGAGGCGTCCCTACCTTTCGAGGGACGCATTCATTCCCGTGGCAGCCGAAGGAAGAGGCAACCCGGTCCTTCTATGGATTCGTACTACTATCCGTCCGTTTCTTTTCTTTTTGTGCACGTTTTTGGTGGAGCACGACCTCCGGGCGTGCTCAGAACGCGCCCGGAGGTCGCGTTCCACCTTTGCGCTCCTTGTGTTCTTTCGCGGTTTAAATTTGGTTGCAGCTTCTGTGCGGGGGATTTAATGCATTGGCAACGGCGCATTTCATGCGGTATGTTCCATCGCCATTTACAGGAGAGAAAAAATGAATACCGCCGAAATTGCTGAACTGCATAAAAAATATGTGATGCCGACCTACGCGCCGGAACTGGCACTGCTGAAAGGCGCGGGAACAAAAGTATGGGACGCGGACGGAAATGAATATCTCGATTTCCTTGCCGGAATTGCCGTGCTCAATGTCGGCCACTGCCATCCGGCGGTTGTAAAAGCCATTCAGGAGCAGGCGGCGAAACTGATGCACGTCTCCAACCTGTACTACAACGAACAGCAGCCAAAGCTCGCGCAGGCACTCGTCGAACGGGCGGGCGGCGGCAAATGCTTTTTCTGCAACTCGGGCGCGGAAGCCAATGAAGGACTCATCAAGCTCGCACGGCTCCGGGGTTCACCCAAAGGCCGGTTTGAAGTCATCACCATGAAAAACTCGTTCCATGGCCGGACGCTCGCCACGCTGACGGCCACCGGACAGGAGAAGGTGCAGAAAGGTTTCGCACCGCTGCCCGAGGGCTTCGTCTATGCAGAATTCAACGACCTCGCTTCATGCGAGGCCGCGATCAATGAAAAAACCGCTGCAATTCTCGTGGAAGCCGTACAGGGCGAAGGTGGCGTGGTGCCCGCCGACCCCGCCTTCCTTCAAGGGCTGCGGAAGCTCTGTGATGAAAAGGATATCCTGCTGCTCTGCGATGAAGTGCAGGCGGGCATGGGCCGGACCGGCCACTGGTTCAGCTTCCAGAAATACGGCGTCCAGCCCGACGCCTTTTCGCTCGCAAAAGCCCTCGGCAACGGCTTCCCGATCGGCGCAATCGTCGCCGCACCGAAAGTGGCGGATATCTTCCAGCCCGGAAACCACGCGACGACGTTCGGCGGAACGCCGCTGGCCTGCGCCGCCGCACTAGCCGTCATTGAAACCATTGAAAAGGAGCACCTGCTCGAAAACGCGCAGACAACGGGTGCACTGCTTCTCGAAAAACTGCAAACCATAGCAGAAAAATATGACTGGATTGAAGGCACGCGGGGCTGCGGTCTGATGGTCGGCCTCGTGCTCAAGGACAGCGCCACACCACTTCAGAAGCTGCTACAAAAAAAAGGTCTCCTTACCCTGGCGACCGCGGGCAATATACTGCGGATGCTGCCGCCCCTCATCGTCACCGCCGAAGAGGTCGAACAAGCCGCCGCGCTGACTGCCGAAGCCTGTAAAGAGATTGATGCAATGTAGGACAGGCATCTTGCCTGTCCAGACAGGCTGGAAGCCTGTCCTACGTGGGGAATACACCCGGCGGTATGAGGAACAATGAATAAACATACACCATGAACCGCGAAACCTTTCAGATTAAACCGCACGAAGACGGCCGGGTGCTGGTGGATGTGCTCTCCGAACGGCTGCGCTGCTCCAAAAAGCAGGCGCGCGTCCTGCTCGACGCGCGGCAGGTCTTTGTGAACGGCAAACGCATCTGGATAGCCAAACATACGCTCAAAATCAAAGACATAATCGAAACCGTCCGCCCCGAGCCGAAATCAAAAAAGATCGAAATCCTGAAGAAAGCGGGCAATCTGATTATCGTCAACAAACCCTCCGGCATAGTGACCAATGACAGCGCGCGCAGCCTGGAAGTGCGCCTGCAGCGCGAGCTGGAAAATCCGCAGATGTGTGCCGTGCATCGCCTCGACCGCGATACATCGGGGTGCGTGATGTTCGCCGCCAGCGCACCGGCCAGAGAACAGATGATTCCGCTCTTCAAAGAGCAGCAGATTGTTAAAATCTATCGAGCCATCGTCATCGGTCGCGTTTCCGACCACCTGAAAACCATTACGCGCGATATTGAGGGAAAATCGGCGACCACCCTCGTGAACGTACTCGACCGAACCCGCGACGCAAGCTATCTCGAACTGCGCATCCAGACCGGCCGCACACACCAGATCCGCAAGCATCTCGCCGCGGCGCGCCATCCGGTGCTCGGGGATAAGGACTACGCCGGCGATCAGCGCGGTAAAACGGCTTTCCGTTCCGTCCCGCGCCAGATGCTTCACGCGTACCGGCTGGTGCTGCCTGATCCGCAGGGTAACGCTTCACTGCGCGTGACCGCGCCGGTGCCGGATGATTTCCGCGACGTGTTGAAAGCGTTGAAGCTAAAGTAAAACTCTCCGTGGCAAGCTATGCGACATCTGGGTAGGGACGGCTCGCCGAGCCGTCCGCGGCGCGTTCGGCGAACGCGCCCTACCTTTGGAACAGGAAGGTCAGTCGCCGTAGTTCTCGGCAATGAAGCCCCGGACGGGACACATGCACATCTGTTTTCCGTCGCAGATGACCCGATAGTTGCATTCAGCCGGAAGTTTCGTCTCCAGAAAAACAATGCCAAAGACATGATCTACGGAGCACATCGGATGGTCGCCGCATTTTCCGGTTTCAAGACAGGAATAACGGTAAGAGCATCGATCTGCGCTCTTCAATATCCGTTTCGGAACCTTATACCGCGGTATCGTGCGCCCTTTCATTGCGAAAGCAGTTTAGAGCGGCTGAAGAAAAAGACAATAAGAAAAACCCCGCCCGGGATCCGGGACGGGGCTGTAATGATTACAGAACCGGTTATTATTCGACGCGCGGTTTGGGGCCTTTGTGCCGCGGGCCGCCTTCGGGACACTCAGGACGCTTCCCGGCAAGCAGTTTCTGAAGATGTTCTTCGACTTTCTGATCTATGTTCTCTTCGGCGTCAATCAACCGCTCTTTCATCTTCGCCAGTTCAATCTCCGCCCTTTCAAGCCGCTTGCGGTGCATTTCATGCATCTTCACGGCGCCTTCGGTGAGCCTGGCGCGAAGCTGACTGATCAGTTCCTCTTTTTTAACCGGATCGGTTTCAGCACGGGCCGCTTCCGTCAACTTTTCGATGGCTTCGCGCTGTGCTTTCATTTTTTCCCGCTGTTCTTCAGTCAGACGGGGTCGCTGCCCGCGATGCATACTGGGGCGAGCCGGCCCGGGGCGTTCAACGGCCTGTTTTGGAGACGTTTCGTTTTCGCCAAAGCCAAGCTTCCACCACTGTGCGGAAGCGGTTGTGGCCGCAAAGACTACCAGCATTGTATAGATGATCCATTTCTTCATTGTCTTCTCTCCTTCTCTTGCTTGACCCGTGAAACCTTGTTTCACCGGATTTGAGTTACATCTCCATGATGTCCAGCGGATCGCCTGATATGGCCAGTATCAGGCTCTCCAGTTCAACCAGATCCTCTTCGAACTGGGCGTTCCACACGCCCATCTCCGTCATCGCAATGACCACAGGAGCCGGGGAGGTCTGTCTGAAATTCCAAATGCCGACCACAAGGGCCAGACAGGCGGCCAGCGCCAGCGCCGGTTTACAGGCCCGAATCAGCACGGGGCGGCGCTCTTCGTGCAAACGCGCGGCAATCTTTGCAGCAGCCCACGGGTCGGGCTCAACGTCCGGCGACCGAACGGCTTCGCGCAGTGCATTGAGTTCCCTGCGCTTCGGTTCTGCATCGGCTGCCCGGGCCAGCGCGCGCCGCTGACGGGGCGTCAGTTCGCCGGACTGTTCGAGTAGCAGTAATTTTTCGAGTGTTCTCGTTTTCATATCCCCCCCTCCTGCAATTCGTGATATTCGGCTGCCAGCTCTTTCCGAAGTTTGGAAACCGCATACTGCATACGAGCCAGCGCCGTATTGATGGAACACTTCTGCACCTTGGCAATCTCCTTAAAACTGAGGCCGGACTGCATCCGAAGCCAGAACACCTCGCGCTGTTCGGGCGGCAATTCGTCGGCGGCCTCTTCAATCCGGCGGCCCAGTGCATGCCCGCCGGTTTCGTCCGCCGGACTCAGCCCCGTGCCAGCCAACCGCTCATGCAGCGCCAGGCCATCTTCGTGTGCGGGCGTCTCGAGCGAGAGTACCGGCTTACGACGGCGTATCCGGTCAATCATCAGGTTGTGCGCAATGCGGAACAGCCAGCTCAGTAAATTCTTTTGACGGTAGCGGTTCATGTTTTTAATCGCCCTCACCCACACCTCTTGAAACACCTCGTCCGCGTCCTCGCGGCCCTCGGAAAATTTATAGATAAACCCGAAGAGCGGGCGCTTATACTTCCCGACCAGCTCGCCGAGGGCTTCGGCGTCGCCTTTTCGATAAGCTGACAAAAGTTTTGCATCATCTGCTTCCATGCGGTTTTTCTTTCTATCGTCGCTTTTCATGGCATATAACGGGGTGTCCCATCGCTTTATTGTAAGAGGAAACAGCTTTTTATGAAGATTTATCCTGTCCAACCTGAAACCAGTGAATACCTGCAGGACGAGTCGCGCCTGCGCGGCGCGGCGGATGAAATTGCCTTTCCCGAAACGGAAGAGGACGTCTGCGCCCTCCTCGCTTCCGGCACGCCGGTCACCCTGCAGGGCGCGCGCACCGGCATCACCGGCGGCGCTGTGCCGCAGGGCGGACGGATTCTAAACCTCTCCAAAATGAACTCCATCGAGGAACCTGAAAACGGGCTGCTGACGGTTGGGCCCGGCACGCTGCTGTGCGACGTCCATAAAAAGCTTGAAGGCACGGGCCTGTTTTTTTCGCCCGACCCCACCGAAGACACCGCCAGTCTCGGCGGCATGGCCGCCTGCAATGCCTCGGGCGCGCGGTCGTTTAAATACGGCTCAATGCGCCGTCACATTGAAACGCTTCGCGTCGTGTTCGCCGATGGCACCGCACGCGAAATCCGACGCGGCGAACCGGTTCCGCCGGAGGTTCCCCTGCCCGCCTACCGCGTGCCAGACGTTAAAAGCGCGGCGGGTTATTACGTGGCCGACGAAATGGACTTCCTTGATTTGTTTATCGGCGCCGAGGGCACCCTCGGCATCATCACCGAGCTCACACTACAACTCTCAGCAGTTCCCAATGCCATCTGGGGCCTGACCGCGTTCCTTCCATCCGAAAAAGCAGCGCTCGGTTTTGTGCAAAAACTGCGGAAAGAAACCGCGCCCGCCGCCATTGAATTTTTCGACTTCAACGCGCTCAACCTGCTTCGCAAAAACCCCGACCTGCCGAAGCTTGCCCCGGAATTCCATACCGCGGTTTATGCAGAATTCCATGGAACAGACGATAACGTCGAAGCCGCCGTAACGGAGGCGGCGGAGATGATGGCGGATTTCGGCGCCGATCCCGATGCCGCATGGGTTGCGATGGAGTCTGCAGAGCTCGAACGCATGCGCCTTTTCCGCCACGCCCTGCCCGAAGCCATCAACCAACTCATCGCGGAACGTAAAAGAGAGTATCCCGAGCTGACAAAGCTCGGCACCGATATGTCTGTTCCCGACGACCGGCTCGAAGAAATCATGAAGCTCTACCGGCAGGGCCTTGAACGCGAAAAACTCGAACACGTCATTTTCGGGCATATCGGCAACAACCACGTGCACGTCAATATCCTGCCGCGCAACCCGAATGAGTATGAACGGGGCAAGGCACTTTACGCTGAATGGGCGAAGCAGGTTGTCCAAATGGGCGGAAGCGTCTCAGCCGAGCACGGGATCGGAAAACTTAAGCGTGATTTCCTGAGGATCATGTTCGGAGACAAAGGCATCGAAGAAATGCAGAATCTCAAAGCCTATTTCGATCCTGTCGGCCTACTCAACCCCGGCAACCTCTTCTGATTTCTTCTGGCTCGCCGCTCAAAAAACCTTCACTTTCGGGGGATGGGTTCACCAGATACAATTCCGATTATGACCAATCCGTTTCTCCGGGATGCTGAACACCCGGAGGTTCAGGTTCAATGGGGGCTTGGCCCTTATGAGAATACGATGGCCGCGCTGTCGGAGATCGACCTGTCTGCCGCACAAAACAAACGTGTTCTCCTTAAACCCAATGCCGGACGTCTCGCGGCCGAGAACTCTGGCGTGGTCACCAACTCACAGGTCGTCGCGGCCGCTATCGACGCCTTCCGGGATGCCGGGGCCGAGGTGTCCATCGGGGAAAGCCCCATTATCGGCATTAAGACCATGGAGGCGTACGAGCAATGCGGCCTGGCCGTCATGGCTCGCGAGCGCGAGTGTCCGCTGATCGATATGGATGAGCGCAAACCGAAGGTAATCCCAATCCCTGACGGTCGTGCCATCCAGAAGATCAAACTCTGCGCCGATGTGCAGGATTTCGACTTCATCGTTTCGATCCCTGTCATGAAAATGCATATGCATACCGTGGTCACCCTCTCTGTGAAAAATATGAAGGGCTGTCTCTGGCGGAGAAGTAAAGTTGACCTGCACATGCTGCCCCCTGCTCCCGGCCATGAAAACGATAAGTCGCTGGATGTGGCGATCTCAGATATGTCTGCTGTATTGCGGCCTCACTTGGCGATTATTGACGGCACCGTCGGCATGGAAGGCTTGGGGCCCGGCGCGGGCGAAGCGAAGCCGGTCGGCGCAGTCGTTGTCGGCGCGGATCCGTTCGCGGCCGATGCGGTGGCGTGCCGGATCATGGGGATGACCGCCGAAGAAGTTCCCCACCTGCGTATGGGCGCAGAGCGGAGACTCGGAGTCATTGATCTAGAAAAAATCAACAGTTCCCCTTCGAACTGGGAAGAGGCAGTGAATCCATTCGAACGCGTTCCAGAAAATCTTTCTATACAATTCCCCGACACCAACATTCTGGACAATCAGTCGTGCAGCGCCTGCCAGTCCACCCTGATGCTGTTCCTAAAGCGGTACGGAGAGGAAATGTTCCAGTACTTCCCGGAAAAGCTGCCCATCAACATTGCCATCGGCAAGGGACATGATCCGCTTCCAAAAAATACGATACTGATCGGCAACTGCACCCGGGCCCACAAGAAAAACGGCCTCTTCGTCTCCGGCTGCCCGCCCGTCGCCACTTCCATTATTAATAAGATCAGGGATCACCGCGCCGACAAAAAGGACGATCGATAAACTGAGATATTCTGCTGCCCGCCCTAAAGAAGCAGGTTGTCGTCGTTTTCAGCGTAAAAAACTCAATAAGGGCTTGATTTTGCCGTCGCAAAAAGCTCCAATGCGCGACTCATTGTTCAGCAGAACAAGGAGAACTCTATGAGTAAATATGTCGCCATTTTCCACGCCAACATGAACTATGCGTTCCTGATTCCAGAAAGCTACGAACGGGTGCTTCGCTCGTCCTATGAAGTGATTATTGACGGGTTCGATAAATACCCGGACGCAAAATATGTTTTTGAAGCCTCCGGCTACACCATCGAACAGATGGCCAAACTCACACCGGACGTGCTCGAAAAACTCAAAGCGGCCATTGACCGCGGACAATGCGACTTTATGGGCGCACCCTACTCCCATCCGATCATGGCCAATATCCCCGAAGAGGACGGCTACTGGTCCTGCGAATTTGCCCAGCGCGTCTACGAAAAGCACCTCGGACAGCGCACCGAATGCTTCTGGAACCCCGAATGCACCTGGATGCAGTATGTGCCGAGCGCCTTCGCCCGCGCCGGTGTCAAATACCTGACGCTCGACTTTGAATCCTACATGACCTGCTCCGACAAGGACTACAGCTGGACCGAACGCAACCGTACCAGCGAAATGCTCTGGGGCGGACACCTCCCGTGGCACGACCTCGACCCGAACTGCAAGTTCCTGCACCGCCCCTTCAAGAACATCGTCCCCGGCCTCGACGGCTTCTGCCGCTCCGACCGCCTCATCGGAAAATACCTCTCCTACTTCCGAGGCAACACCACCGTGGAAGAATATGTCGATAACGTCAAAAAATGGACTGGAGACGGAAAAGGCGCGACCATCATCATCGCCGACGATGCCGAATACTGCGGAACCACCGGTTACTACTTCATCAAATACAAAGGCGACTACTCCCAGACCTTCCTCACCGACCCGGAAGCCGCAGAGAAACTCGACAAGCTGATTCCAGCCATTCTTGAAATCGGCGACTTGGTCGGGTTCAAAGAGGCCTGCACCGAAATCGAGCCCGTCGAAGAACCCTTCTTCGTTGAAAACCGCTTTGCCTGGCACCGCACCTACGCCGATGCCTGGGCCAACACGCCCGAAGCACGCGAATGGGAACCCCTCCTGCAAGCCAATCGCGATGAGTACAAAACCAAATACCAGCCCATCGTCGAGGCCGAAGAAAACAAGGAACAGTTCAAAGAGCTCGTCTCTAAATTCTGGTTCCACATGACCAACTCCGCCAACTCAGACGGACGCTGGCCGCCGCCGCCGCAGTGCACCTGCGAATTCAACCGCGACTGGTGTCTCAACGAGATGGAAGAGACCAAAAAGGTTCTCGCCGAACTCGCCGAAGCCACAAAAGGTTATGAGTTGCCCGAGCCCGAAGAAGTGGTTCGCCCCGGACAAAAAGACTGGCGCTACGGATTTGAATTCACCAAAAAAGATCCCGAAGACATCAAGCACCTCAATAATTATGAGTTGCAGCACGCCATCTACTACGCCCACAAAATGGTCGACAGCGACAACGAAGAAAAAGTGGCGCACGGAAAAGAACTGCTCACCCAGATCTTCGACGAGCTCGATGCCCGCGGAATGGTCGGCATTCGCCCGGCTTGCATCACCGACGAAAAGGATGGCTGGGCCAAATAGCCCATCAGCATCCGAAACCGAAAAGCCCTGCCCTCACCGGCGGGGCTTTTTTTATTTCCAAACCTTGGAAGCAACTGCGTTACATTTCAGCACTTCCGCCTTCGCCAAAGGCTCCGGCGCGACAGGTCGCGGCGCAAGAGCATCAACTTTTCCACCCGAGACGCAGTCGAGAGAGGCTGGCGCTATTGCGACCAGCAACGGAACGAAGTGCAGTGGCAATGCTTGGAAAATAAAAGGCAGGCTAAATCATCCGGCCTTGAAGGCGCTGGGTGGAGACTCCCAGAACCGCTTGAAGGCTTTGGAGAAGTGGAAGGCATCGTAGAATCCGAGCCGCTCGGCGGTTTGTTGAACGCTCCGTCCGTTTTCGATCAAGACACGAGCCTCTTCCATCCGCCGCTTGAGAATATATTGCCTCGGCGTCTGGCCGAATTCGGTCTGAAAATGATGCGCCACAAAGGAGGCGGATTTCCCGATCTGTTCGGCGAGCCGTTCGGTGGTGATTTTTTCGTGCAGGTGTTTTTCGATGAATTCTTCGAGTTTTTCGGCCCAGGGTTTATTGCGGTAGCGCACCAGTTCGCGGGCAATGATGTATTCGCTCAAATCTTTGAGGAGATGGCCGATGTCGCGAGCGCGTTCCACCGTGTATTCGGGGAGCTGGCGGTATCGTTTTTTCAACTCCGCGCTCCACCCGGAGTCGGGTTTGCGTTGCGGATCGCGCAACTGTCCGAACACGATGGCACCCAGATAAATGCCGCGCCGGTCATACAGCGGAACCATCCCTTCGATCAGCCCGCTGTGGCAGTGATAAATGTGTACATCGCGCAACTGCTTGGCTTTTTCGAGGTGTTCATGGTCGCAGGCCGCACAGAGCACATTCTGTGTTTTTCGGCGGCGCAGCGCCGTACAAAACGAGGACATCGGTTTGATGTGCAGCACATCCACTTCATGCTCCTGCATATCGAAAAACGTGATCCGAATATCGAAAAGTCGGTGCAACCGGCTCATCAGCTGATCCATTTCTTGAGTTTCTATAGCAGTCCTTATCATCCTATATCCGGCAGTTAAAATGCTTAAAACAGTACAACTGTAAGAAAGCAACTCGATTT
>Ga0190284_1000221_pt1 | contig 40220 bp, 30 predicted proteins | sample 48691812_MG_FD_161668 | JGI IMG/M metagenome (GOLD analysis project Ga0190284, IMG submission 161668) | Hydrothermal vent microbial mat bacterial communities from Southern Trench, Guaymas Basin, Mexico - 4869-18-1-2_MG | ecosystem: Environmental > Aquatic > Marine > Hydrothermal vents >...
CCTCCAAGTCCATGCGCAGCGTGCGCGCTCTTGGAGTACCCTGTCCGAGGCGAAGCCCCGGACCAGTAAACAACGGAAAAGACTTTCATATTTCGTTGTCGCTTTCTTGCGATGATAGTTGGTATCAATGGTCGCTTCCGTAATCCGACTCTCGACTCGGAGCCCTGTTGAGGGATTCAGAGAACCGGCCGATGCGATCCCCATAACAGGACAAACTACCTGGAGTATTTGCGACAGTGGTAACCGTTCACGGTGAACCTATTACCGACAGTGATAGTGAACTATGTCGAGCCAGTTCCGGAGGTCTATACCACATGCACAGTGGTCGTCACCGATCCCCGGGGACACGAATTCCTCGAAAGCGCTTTCCGGGGTGACCAGGCAGACCGGCCAGCCCGGTACACCGTATTTTGCGCCGGCCCCATGGTTTACCCTGTAGACCATAAAGGCTTTCTCATCACAGGATACCCGGTACATGTTCCCTTCATGCTCGATGTGCAGCCTCTCACCCAACACTCCCAGGTCCTGAAAAAGATCACGGATTCCGGTGAAGTCCGTGTCCTGCCGTTGCCCTGTGTTTTCCGCTTTCACGAAAGGCTTCTTGGGATGATCTCCTTGCATTTTCAGCCTCCTGGTCTGCAACGCATCATCGCTGCTCTCAACGGCTGCACGCGACACAAAACCTTTGTATAGAAGCGTTTTGGACTTCCATGCCTTAAGAAGGCACAACCGAGCGGCAGTCACGGATCGGACACCTGGACTAGCGTGGACCGCGTATGGCCTTATCGGCCGCGCCCGCGGGCTCGTCCGGACCGAAATAGCTTGCGTAGCGTTCCCAGAATTGTTCCTGGGAGAAGAAATGGCACTGAGTACCTTGACATTCCACCGCGTACCCCGCGCTTACCGATCCCAGGCGAGCTGCTTCTATCAAACTCTTGTCGGTCACCAGTCCCTTTATGAGACCCGCCCTATAGGAATCTCCCGCGCCGGTAGGATCCGTTACCCGCGAAACAGGAGTAGCGGCGACCTTCACCTCGGTTCCGTCAGCGTACACAATGGAACCACTTTCTCCCAGAGTCGTTATAATCGCATCAGTCAATCGCAGCAGGTCCGCTCTGTCAAGCTCGGTCGATTTCATAATCATTTCAAGTTCATAGTCATTGGATATCAACAACTTGGAGCCGGTTGTCATTTCTCGAAGCTCGTCTCCCGACAACGCTGTTATAGATTGACCGGGATCGAAGATGTATGGGATTCCTCGCTCTTTGCAGGTCCTGGAATAGGACAGCATGTCCTCGAGGTTGCCGGGCGCGATGATCGCGAGCGCATTCCCACTAACATGGCCGTCGAAATGGAAGAGAGAAGGGAACTTCATGGCGCCCGAATTGAATCCGGTAATCTGATTGTCGGCTTTGTCGGTGGTTATGTACGCGCCCGCGGTCATCTCTTCGGGAATCCGTCGAATCCCCTCCAAAGAGAGCCCGTGCTTGAGTAACCACTCCTCATAATCGTCAAAGTCCTTGCCCGCGGTGGCCACAATGATCGGCCTTTCTCCTAACAGCGCCAGATTATAGGCAATATTTCCCGCAGTGCCCCCGAATCTTTCCTCAAGGCCGTTTACCGCAAAGCAGACATTGAGAACATGAAGCTTGTCCGGCAGAATATGGTCGGAGAACTTCCCGGGAAAGTCCATAATTCTGTCATAGGCCAATGACCCGGAAACAATTATTTGCATGGCAGCCTCCTTAACATAGGCGCTTCGGCGAGCACGCCCGACCTTGTTACGGTCGATCAGACCAGTGAGCCGCTACCCCTCACCCGGACTCGAATAGCACATTCCCATTCACAGCGTGACAGCGAGATTGAGACATAATAAACGGCCCCGTGCCGCGCATTGCCGAGGGACAGCGCAGCAACGTCCAAGCGAGAACCATTGATCTCATGATCTATCCACGAAGAATAGGAAAATGAGACGCCGGTGTCAAGGATGCGGGTTCACGTTTTGTTGGCAAACGTGGACACGGCTATGGTATACTAAATAGTTAGGGGTGTCGCGCCCGACGGACGGACTGCCTTTTCGGCAAGGAACGTGAGCAATGTTGCGCTGAAGATCTTTCCGTGTCCAATAGATATGCGGCAAGATACTGAAGCCATTGGAGGCGTAAGCCGGGCGCGTCGAACCATGGGGCGGACCGCGACCGCTTTCCGGGATCGATCACTCGACCCGAAAGAATTGACGGCCACCTTGACGAACCAACAGGGTCGTTGAGAGTCTTATGTATTTGGCTCCCATTGTTTGGCTGTCGTGCCGACACTCGGATTTCCGACAGCCGCGGATCAATGATTGTGAGATGGAGGCTGGCCTCCAAGCGGCCCCTGACGTGTAAGACGGAGTTCCGGAAATGAAGACGGTCCGAGTAAACATCAAACAACTCGTGGCAGATATTAAGGCGAAGAAGTCTGATGCAGAACTTATTTCGGCTCACGGGCTCCCCGCCAGAAATCTGAATAAGCTCAAACGCGTGTTGTTGGCACGCAACCTGGTAACTCGGGAAGAAATGGCGGCACAATCCGGGGGGAAAGCTATTCCCAAGAAAACTATTGATGCTGAGGCGTTTTTGGCTGATTTCAGAAAACAGCCTGACGACGATTTTCTCATGAACAAATACGGTCTCAAACCCAGGCATCTGCAGAAGGTTTATGACGGTCTGATACGTCAGGGATTTCTTGAGGAATACGAGTATCACACCAGGATCGGAAAGACGGATGAACTGCAAACCGTTGAAGTCGCTCCACCGGCTGCGTCTGCACTGATAGAGAGTATGGAAAACCCGGGCGCTCGTTCGTCCCGGCCCCGCCCGAGCTTCCGATTATCGGAAGACGGTCTGCCACCTACGTTTTTCGAAGATCAGACCGGAGTAGAACTCGGAGAGACGAATGCCCCTGGCGCGCAGGCAAACCTTAAAGGCGGTTCAACGGTTGTGGACGTTGTATCAACACAGGAATTGTGCCCGCGGTGCGGGGAGAAGAAAGACCCCAACTTCTCCAGCAATCGGTGTCCGAAGTGTGGAGTCGTATTTTCAAGGATCTGAACCGCACTGTAGGACGAGACGGGACAGGCCTGAAACATTCACATTGCGACCGCGAGCGACCACTGCGCGTGACTCATCTGATCGCTCGGTACTCCGACCAACTATCACCCCTAATAAGGGACAACGAAATATGAAAGTGCTTTCCGTTGTTCACTGGTCCGTGGCTTCGCCTCGGACCGGGTACTCCAAGAGCGCGCACGCTGCGCATGGACTTGGAGGGGAGGCCCTAGCCGGGCAGGCATTTCAACTTCAGTCTACCGACATCTGTCATGTCACGTAAGGGGTCAGGGGCCAATGCAGTTCTTTCGGCTATCACTCGACGTCACGCCTCGTAATGTATCGTTGCCTGGGATGATTGAGTCTCTCAGGATGTTCCAGATCGAGACGCCCCTCTGCCATCAGTTTCGCTAGATAGTGAACTCGAAGCGTATCTCGTGACCGATTCAACACATTGGCCAGTTCCGGCAAAGATAAGAACTTGTGGGAACATACCTCCAGAATGGTGTTGATCATCTTGTCTCTTGGAACCTTTTTCTTCTGCCGAACTTCGGCAGCAACGATTTTCAGATCCTCCAAATGTTCGGACCTAGGACTTGGATCTTGGTAGCGCTCCGACGGTTTCCCAGTGTCATGGACTCGGTTCAGCCTTCCCGGGGCTTGAAACAGAAACGGAATTACCGGGGAAGGGGGTTGGTCACCGGCCACGAAATAGTACGTGCCTCGTCCGGTTCCACCGGACCCGGGATCCGTATTTGAATTTCAAACACTCTTGGGGTCGTGAGACCAGCCTGTGCCGGAAGCCGAACCAGCACTACACAGCGGGAGACAATGACGGACCTTGATATTCTTGAAGGAACTGTACGGCATCCAGCTTGTCCCGGAACACTGCGTCTATTCTGTCTCCATTGTTGAATAGAATCGCTATTTCGTATTTCACAAAGGGATGAGAATTGGAACCTTCTTCGTATTCTTGGATGAAATTGATTGCCTTTTCGGGCGACGGATATTCCGCCGACGTCCCGTGGAGCGGAAGGACGCGGATCGGTGATATGTGTCTCCTGATAGTGCGGGTCAGCTTCCCTATGAACTTGTCTACTTCCTCCCTGTTGAGATCCACGAGAGCCGCGGCAACGCGTTTCCGACGTTTTTCAGACAACGCTTCCCAACGCTTCACCTTCTTTGCACAATCTTTATCCGACGTGTCTTCCGAATAGGATGCGTTTATTCCCACAGTTGCAAAGGCCCTCACAGCAGTGTCGTAGGGAAAATGCAATACCGAGAACCCGAGCGACCGCAACTGGTCTACAGACCCTGCCGTGAACACGCCCGCGAGCACCGCTCCGAGAAAAGGAGCAGCTCGGTGGTGGGTCCGTTGAAGAGGTAGAATGGCGCCCTGGATTTCCTGAGCCTTGTTCCGGGAGTGTTTTGTGTAACGCCTCCAAGCGGACTCAATGAAGGCCACGGGCACACCGATTTCCGAGGGACTGCCACCGCGTTCCAAGACGTAATCCAGATCATGTACGTTGCCGTGTTTATCCTTCCATCAGACCTTCTTGCCGCTTCTTGCGGGTCTGGGTCCCTTCCTGTCCAGATAAAGCTTGTGCTTCCGGGCCACGTCCGTGAACAGCGGGCCAATTGCGACCTCCAAGGTGTCACCGATGATTTGACCAAACTTGTGGGCAGGAGATTCGGCCATCGGCTAACCCTTTATCCACAAGTTGCCTTCGTGGAGCGGAACTCGGTGCTTGCGGTTCTTCCATTTGACATTTCGTGACCTGGTTTTCTCGAATTTGAACGAATGGAAGCCCGCGGCGACGGCCAACTCCCCCAGCCACCGATCAACCGGGACGTGTATCCCATAAGGGGCGGAATCCCCTATGACGAAACAAACCAAACCTCCCTGAGCGGTTACTCGGCGTAACTCAACCCACATTTTGGCCATGTCACCGAAATAGGCTGCAATCATGGTGTGGTAGGCCTTCCTGCCGCCGTGATTCTCTCTCTCGGCTTCCAGCAGCCTACACTTCTCAGTAATCTCCGGTCGAATGGGTTCCATGAGCGGGTTCCGGAGCATTTCAGAAGTCTTTCCATCCAGCTTGGAAACGTGTTGCGTACACGAACGGATCAGGTACTTTCTGACAGACTCTTGAAGATCTCCCCATCCTTGGACTTCCCCGAAGAAACTCATTTCAAGCCTGGTCGCGTCTGCATAGTCATAGTTGTTTGCGTAAGGAGGCGAAGTTATCACAAGATCAACCGATGAATCAGGAACCGATGGGAAGGCCCTTGCGTCCTCTTGATATAAGACTGCGCGTCGGTCAACGGATCTGGATTGACGCCATGACATGTCACCGCTCATCAAATAGATCTTGGCATGAAAGGCTCTGTACGGATCAAGTACCTTAGCCTTCTTCTTCCTTGGCAGAACATATTGCCAGGGGGCGGTTCCTGCCGGGGAACACTCCCTCAGAATGGATGCTAAAGCCAACCAGCTGAGCTCGGATACCGGTGAGCCGTCCGCCTGAGACTCCCACGCCTTCCTCAGACAATCCAGCCGTAGAAGAGACTCTCGAGGGTAGCATTTATGAATTAATTTGGGATACCCGGTGGTAGCCCCGTCCAGTTTTGAAGCTTTTTCCAACAAAGAGAGAGCATACTCACGGAACTTCGTAGGTTTCTCATGCCATAAAAAATTTGGCCCAGCAATGCGCGACACAAAAGGGTGCGCCTCGATTCCAACAGCATCAATGTGAGAGAATTCTCCTTCCAGAAGCACAGTACCTGAGCCGGCAAAAGGATCTAAGACTCTCTCCCGCCCTTTGACTTTCTCGCGTTGGATGACCTCTCTCACCCACAGCGCTGAAAACCCGGCGGAGTACCGGAACCACCTATGGACAGGAATGGTCAGGTTGTCCGCGAACGTCGAAGTCGTTGAGTTCGGGGCGGTTTCACTCTGCTCCGGAAACAAGCTGGGCTGTTTCATGACTGGATTCGACATTGCTTACCAGGTTCCCTCGCTCCGTCCAAAAAAACTACGCGCATAATTGCACGCTGTAATAGTGCGGATCAACCTTAAATGCAAAATATATTTCCCCCCCACACCTATCTACTGTCTTACTTCCTCTTTCCGTCCTCTTCCGATCCCACTCACCACTTGGCGCTCAGCATTTCAGCTACTTGTTCACGGTGGTACGTGGGATCACCGAGCGCCATTTCATTGGCTTTGGCCCGTTTGAGGTACAGGTGTATGTCATGCTCCCAGGAGAAACCGGTCCCTCCGAGGACCTGTATTGCGCTTGTGGAGACTCTTGTGAACATCTCCGAGCAATATGACTTTGCCGCTGAAGCTGAGAGCGCGGCTTCATCGGGTTCGCCGTGGTCTTGAGCCCAGGCGGCCCAGTACAGGATTGATCGAGCGCTTTCCACATCCTCGAACATCCGGGCGCAGCGGTGTTTGATCGCCTGGTAAGATCCGATGGGCTGATCGAATTGAACGCGGATCTTGGCGTAGTCCACCGCGATCTCCATGGCCCGTTCCGCGCCTCCCACGCATTCAGCAGACAGTCCCACCTGGGCCTTTTGCAGCGCACGGCGCAGAGGCGCCCACCCTTGGTCCGCTTCCCCCATAGTGGCTTCCGGACCAAGCTGAACATCCTTGAATTCCACTGAGCAAAGCTTGCGGGTGCCGTCCATTGTCGGCAAAACCGTTATTGAAACCCCGTCCGCGGCTGGATCCACGAGAAATAGAGTGATGCCCTGAGACGGGTCATCTCCCGCTGTTGTGCGCGCCGGACAAACGAGGAAATCAGCGCAGTGGGCATCCGGCACAAAGAGCTTTGTGCCGTTGAGCACGAACCCGTCGCCGTGGGATCGAGCTTCCATTTGGATGTGGCCCAAGTCAGCGCCGGCATCCGGTTCCTGCAGGGCCGCGGCTCCGCGCATTTCGCCCGCGGCCAGGGCGGGGAGGTACTTGGCCTTGTGCCCATCCGATCCGGCTTCCACCACAGCCTGAGCCGTGGGCAATACCGTTGAGAAGAACGGTCCGGGGAACAGGGCTCGGCCCATCTCTTCCATAACCACGGCCAGATCCACCAGATCCATGCCGAGTCCATTGTATTTCTCGGGTATGAGCATGCCCATCCATCCCATCTCAGCCATCTTTTTCCAAAGATCTTCCGTGAATCCCCGTTCATCCTCGAACATGGACCGGACATAGTCTATGGGGCATTCATTCTCGAAAAAACGTCGCGCCTGCCTGGCTATCTCATTCTGATCATCACTGAATCTCACGTCCATTGGCTCAACTCTCCTTCTGCCTGGAGGCTCTGGTCACATCTTTGGGCAGGCCCAGGACACGCTCACCGATGATGTTGAGCTGAATCTCGGAAGTTCCGGCCTCTATGGTGCTCCCTTTGGATCTCAGATATTGGTGCTGCCAAGTCCCGTCCTGAATCCCCCACCTCGATCCGCGCATGATCTGGCTGTTGGGGCCCTGCATGCCCACCGCCCATTCGCAGATCCTCTGGTTTGACTCGCTCCACAGGAGCTTGCCGATTGAGCCCTCCGGCCCGGGGATCCCGCCGCCGAGCATCCGGCTGAGACTGCGATAACCGTGACACTTCAGTACCATGGTCTCAATATAGGACTGGGCAAGCTGCTGTCTGAAAATGGGGTCATCCAGGGCCGGTCTGCCTGAACGCTTTGTCTCCCTTGCCATCCGAGTCATGTTACGGACGTTCCTGGTGAACATTCCGCCCATTATGGCATCCCCCATGGCACGTTCGAACATGAGCGTGGTTATGGCGATCCGCCAGCCCTGACCTTCCTCTCCCACGAGCATCTCGGCAGGAACCCGCACGTCTTCCATGAAGACTTCGTTGAATTCGGCGTCACCGGTAATCTGTCTGATGGGCCGCACCTCCACTCCCGGAGACTTCATGTCCAAGAGAAGATAACTGAGCCCTTTGTGCTTGGGCGCCTTGGGATCGGTGCGCACCAGCAGGATGCAATAGTCGGCTATGTGAGCAAAACTGGTCCAGATCTTCTGACCATTCACAACATAACGGCCGTTCTCCTTCACTGCTCGGGTAGAAACGTTGACCACATCCGAACCCGCATTGGGTTCACTGAATCCCTGGCACCATACGTGTGTCCCGTCGAGACACTTCGGTATGAATTCCCGCTTCTGTTCCTCTGTGCCACAGAAGAGCATGGTAGGAACCGCCATACCGAAGGTTATGACCCCGGGTATCTTGAGTTCCATGCAGGTGGAGGCGATCGTCTCGTTAACAATGATCTCCTCCATCAGGCCTCGGCCTTGTCCTCCGTACTCCTTGGGGTATTGCATGCCCGCGTACCCGGCATTGAAGAGCCGCTTCTGGAAATCACGATGAAGCGCTGAATATTCATCCCAGGAGTCGTAGAGACGACGAGGGCCGTCATCCCAGCCATCGGGAAGGTTTTTCTCCAACCACGAAGCAAATTCCTTTTGGAACGACTGTTCCTCCGGAGTGAGCCTGAAATCCATGTATGTCTCCTCCTTATCCCCCGGTAAAACACTGTGAGCGTGTCGATACTGAACCAATGTCGTAACGTCAGAAGAGCCCCAATGCGGGCAAGGCCAGCAACAGCGCGCCCACTGCCAAGGCGCAGCACAGGATGGACGGTAGTATGAGCGCGACAATGGCTATCGGGACGCTTATGCGGTGGACGCGGGCTAGGCCGACAACGGTCATGTAGATCTTCCAGACAAGCGCTATGAGTCCCCCCACAATTGGGATTATGTTCAACAGTTCAGGTCCCGAGCAGTAGCAGACTACCCGGAAGGTGGCCTCCAGGTTTTCGTTTGCACCGCCGAGCACGAACAGGCAGACTTGGAGCACCACAGCGGAAATGAAGAGCGCCGCGAGAATCATCACCGGTATTGCCAGGCCGGCGAATATGGCGATGCCGCCTGAGAGATGTTCACCTGAGGAGAATGGATACTCGATAACAAATCCCCACAAGAAGCCCACCATGCTCCCCACAGTACCCACAATGAGAGCGTAGAGCAAAGGGGACAAGTACCCTCCGGTCTTGGGCATCCGGGAAAAGAAATCAGCAGGATGAAACATACTGGCCTGCACGGTATCCACGATGCCCTGTACGAACCCGAGATTCTCCTGGTCTTCCCACGGGCAATATTGCCGTTCGGAGCCGGGGAAGGGGGCTTTCTCGTCATGCGGGCCCCGCGCTTCGATGGGACGGCCGCAGAACGGGCAAAACCGTTGGTCCCGGGCCGCGTCGATATCTCCGCCGCAATGAGGACAGTACAATGTTGTCTCCTTTCATGGCCCGCACGGCTTTCCCGAACCGCGCGCGGTCAGATCATGTGATCCTGGATCCATTGGTCGTCAGCGACATCAGTGACCTGGATACGACGTTCGCCTGATTCGGGCTCCATGATTCCGATCCATTCCTTTCGCGCGTCCTTTTTTGAGTACCTGCGCAGAACACTTGCGATCAGAATCTCCTCCTGGGGCTCAGCTTTACCATGAACCATAACCAGAGGCCCGGGGAAGTCGATGGGGAAGTATATTGTGCCCGCAGCCGTCATTTCCTTCAGTCGCAGGTTCTCTTCTTCCCGTCGAGAAACCACGATTTTCAAACCTGGTCTCAATCGCAGATGTCTTCCGGTCTTGAGCAGTTGCAGTTCCTCATGAGAGACCTCCTTCTCATCTTCGAACAGGTCCCTCAGGCGCCCCGAATAGGACCGGTCGGTCAGCAGGCATCCACCGGCAGGAGGAGCGTATCCCTGAAGGCCTATTTCCTCGGCAAGGCGCAGTTGTGTCTTTCTGCCTCGACCGGCTATGTCCAGGAGCGGCTCCCGATCGACCATGCCCGCCTCCTCCACAATGGTTGGAGGGAGCAGCTTGGCGGAGAGAGGTCGTAGCACAATCCCATCGCATCCGGCCCGCTTTTCTATCATTCGTATGGTGTTCTTTCTCTGGGACATGGGCCTCTGGCCGACCACCTCGCCGGTGACGATGAAAGAGGCGCCGATCTCCTCGAGCATCTCTTTGGCCTTAATAAAGGTGTAAATGCGGCAGTCTATGCAGGGATTCAGATTCTTTCCGTACCCGTGGCGGGGGTTGCGGATAACAGTTAGAAAATCGTCTCCCCTGGACCGGAAAACCAGGTTCACGCCCAACTGCCGCGCGACGACCACAACAGGAGACCTATCATCCGATACGCCCGATGGAGAGAAGAAGGACGTAAAGTGAAGTGCAGTAACATCAATGCCCTGCTGCATAACCAGGTGGATCGCGAGGGATGAATCCAGCCCGCCTGAAAACAGGGCCACAGCTTTCTTGTTCAGGTTGCGGTGTTCCGGCGCTTCATTAGAAGACATCGGCTGAGAAGACATATATTTCGGCCTCCTTGTCCTTCCATGCGTCGGCTTCCAGGCCGGCCTTTCTACAGGTCTGTTCGAGAAAAGTGATCCTGTTCCAGTCCCTTTCCGTAGCAACCTGAGGCAGGAGCAAGCCTGAATAGGGTCCTTTGCGAACAAGAATGCCGTGGCGCCCCACTTCCACATCTTCGGGATCGTGGATTCGCTCAAGGGGAGTCAGCACCGAAATTTCCAGGTCCAGATGCGGTAGTTCTTCCTCAGCGATCGGCCGAAACCTTGGATCGCGAAACGCGGCTGATTCAGCCATATCTTCAATTACCTTGTAGAGTTGCTCTTCAGGGTAGATCGAACCTATGCATCCCCGGAGCATTCCCTTCTTATACAGGGACACGAACGCGCCCCGGGGCTCCGTGAGCTTCTCCGTGGAAGCAGAGAAGCCCGGAACCTCCTCACCACGGGTTTTCTTCTCAATAACCGTTCTGGCGATGCGATGGAGCTCCTGCTTCTCTTCATCCGTCAATCCCAGATCCACTCCAACATTCTTCTCTTTTGGGGACATCCTTCTCTCCGTCGTGTGCTGTGCGAATTTGTCGGCGCCGTTTATCCGGAAATCCCTCACCCCACCCCTCTGCCAGAGGGAGAGGGGGCAAGAGGAGTCCCCTCTCCCCCAAAATGGGGGCGGGTTAGGGTGAGGGGGTCTTCACACCTCGTTACACCCGCAATCCAGTGCTCGATTCGCAAATTGTACTCTATTCCCACTCGTACGTGACAGAAAAGCGCGGCACACCTCTCCGTCTTCCAATTGCGTCGCCCCTTCCATTCTCACCGGGCGCAGAACCGCTTCAAGCCCGGTGAACCATTACCGTCAAGGAAACATCGGGAGTGCACGCAGTCCCGCGGTCTCATCCAACCCCATGATAAGGTTCATGTTTTGCACGGCTGCTCCAGAGGCGCCCTTGACCAGGTTGTCTATGGCGCTCATGACGATCAAAAGGTCTGTTCGTTCGTCCTTTTCCACTGCAATCAAGCACAGATTGGAACCCCGGACATAGGAGGTGTCCACAAATGATCCTGCCGGGAGAACTCTAACAAACGGCTCATCGGAATAGAACCGTTCGTATTCTTGCCGAAGCTCTTCCGAGGCGACATCAGCTTTCAGCGGCAGATAGATGGTGCTCACCATGCCCCGTGAGGCAGGTATCAGGTGCGGCGTGAATCGCACCTTTATGCTCTCCCCGGCCAGCTCCGACAGCTCTTGCTCCATTTCCGGTATATGCCTGTGGCCGATCACTGCGTAGGGCTTGAATCCCTCGCCGGTTTCGCAGAAGCTGGTTGTGAGCTTGGCTCCTCGGCCGGCCCCGGATATTCCGGATTTGGAATCCACAATGGGGCGTGTAGTGTCTACGTCATCACGCTTCAGCAGCGGAGCGATTCCTAGAATTGCGCTCGTGGGATAGCAACCGGGATTGGCAACGAGGTGCGATTTGCGGATCGCGTCCCTGTGTATTTCCGGAAGACCATACACTGCCTTGGGAAGGATTTGCGGATCACTGTGCTCGCCATACCATTGGCCGTACACGCCCGCGTCGTGGAGCCTACAATCCGCGGACAAATCCACCACCTTTAGGCCTGAGTTCAGAAGAGGCCTGATGGTAGACGCTGATCCGCCATGAGGCAGCGCCAAGAACGCCACTTCGGCTTGTGGTTCCGCGAGCAGATCTTCAAGGGAAAATATGGGGAAATCTTCAGGCGCTGAAATGAATGGAAACGCGTCCGAGGCGTTCTTTCCCGCCCATTGGCGCGAACTCCCTCCCACAAGCTCAACATCCGGATGAGCCGATAGAAGCCGAACAAGTTCTATCCCGGTGTACCCTGTGGCGCCGAAAACCAAAGATCGAATCATTCTATTTCCTCTGTTCAGAATTCAGGAGGACGAAGATGCGGAAAGGGCTTCTAGACTTGGTCGTACCTCGATCTTGAGGCATGTGAGTCAGTATCGGCAACCGCGCCCGTTACAAGCCGTGGTATCACGGCTCCGGCCGATAGTTTGGCGCTTCCTTTGTTATGACCACGTCGTGAACGTGGGATTCCTTGAGCCCGGCAGCGGTTATGTGCATGAATTTGGCCTTCTCTTGCAGTTCCCCTATGGTGCGAGCCCCGACGTACCCCATTCCGGCTCTGAGCCCCCCGACCAACTGATTGATCGAGTCCGCCACCGGACCTTTGGCGGGGACCATTCCCACTATGCCCTCGGGTACCAGCTTGAAGTCGGGCACACCCTTGTGCTGGGCATACCTATCCGCAGAACCTTCTTTCATTGCTTCGAGGGAACCCATGCCTCGATACGCCTTGTAAGACCTGCCCTGATAGAGCACGGTCTCGCCCGGGCTTTCATCAGTTCCGGCCAGCAGACCGCCGATCATCACGGTGTCCGCGCCCGCGGCCACTGCCTTGGTTACATCACCGGAGAACTTGATTCCGCCGTCCGCGATTATCGGAATGTCAAATTCTCGCGCCTTCTTCGCGCAGTCCATGATCGCCGTAATCTGAGGCACGCCCACACCTGCCACCATCCTGGTGGTACAAATGGACCCAGGGCCCACTCCTATCTTTATGCCGTCAGCGCCTGCTCTTGCCAGATCTTCAACAGCTTCCGCTGTGGCCACATTGCCGGCTATTACCTGTAAATCCGGGTACTTCATCTTTATCTCACGCACAGCGTCCACCACGTTCTTTGAGTGGCCGTGCGCGGTGTCAACGCAGACTACATCTGCGCCCCTGTCCCTGACGGCCTTTACCCTTTCGTCCCGATCCTCCCCAACCCCGATTGCGGCCCCAACAATCAGGCGACCCAACTTGTCCTTTACCGCGTCGGGGAAAGTAATGGCCTTCTGCAAGTCCTTGATGGTGATCAGACCCTTCAGGCGGAATTCCGAGTCGACCACGAGCAGTTTTTCGATGCGATGCTGGTGGAGCAGGGTTTTGGACTCTTCCACACTGATCTCCTCGTCGACAGTAACGAGGTTCTTATGAGTCATCACGTCCTGGACCTTGATCTCCATGTTGTCCACGAATCTCAGGTCCCGGTGTGTAAGTATTCCTTTGAGGTACCCGGCCACGGTGACCGGCAAACCGGAAATACCGTATTTTCGCATGAGCTCAAACGCGTCCGATATCTTTTGCTCGGGGCTGACAGTTATGGGGTCAGGAATCATGCCGGATTCCGAGCGCTTGACACGGTCCACGGCCCTGGCCTGCTCGCGGACGGAGAGATTCCTGTGTATCACTCCCATGCCTCCCTGTCGGGCCAGACTGATAGCCATTTGCGACTCGGTGACCGTGTCCATTGCCGCGCTCAGCACAGGGACATTCAGAGAGATTTCCCGCGTAAGTCGAGTGCTCACATCGACCTCCGTGGGAAGAGCCTCGGAATAACCGGGTTCCAGGATCACATCGTCAAAGGTGAGAGACTCTTTCAAAACCATCAACCCTTCTCCATTCCATAGTGATATTGCGTCTGTCTATCGAAACGAAGGCGTTAAGCCGCCAAGCGACGCCCTGCTCACGGCCCTGGCCACTGCGCTCGCAGCAGATTCAAAAAACGTGTCCAGGTAGCTATCCCACTCTTTCTCCGGATAAACAAGCTTTGGATCACCCTCGATGCCGCCCAGTGTGCCGGCAATTTTCACTGCATCGTAGAAATTTCCCAGTGAGTCCACCAGTCCGAGTTCCTTGGCCTTTTCACCCGTAAAGAACCTTCCGTCCGCAACGGAATTCAGCTTTTCTCGCTCGATCTTGCCCTTGCGGCCCGTAGCCACCGCGCTGATGAACTGTTCGTGTACTTCTTTCGCGAAAGCTTTCAGATACTTGCGTTCATCTTCCCTCAGCGGCCGAACAGCGGAGCCCATGTCCTTGAACTTGCCGGCTGTTATGACGTTTACGCCTATGCCCATTCGCTTGATCGCCTCGTGTATTTCAGGGAGCATCATTATCACGCCGATACTGCCCGTGATCGTGCCCCGGGAGCAGACTATGCGATCCGAGTTGCTGGCAATGAGATAAGCCGCGGACGCTCCAATGGTCTCCATGGAGGCTATCACTGGCTTCTTCTTCTTGATCTTCCCGATTTCACGGTAGATTTCCTGGGCAGGCGCCACCGCTCCACCCGGAGAATCGATTCGGATCAGTATTGCCTTGACAGAAGATTTCTTACTGAATTTGCGGAGTTCTTTTAGTATGGGCTGAGACGACATGATCGTGCCTTCCACCTTCACGACACCGATCTTCTTTCCAAGTGAGAAGAGGTCAGCCAGACCTGAGTCGTCCTCATCTCCTACAACTAGAGACAAGCCCGCGACCAGGGCCACAAAACCGAGCACCAGCAACACAATGAACAATAGGGCGCCTCTAGTTCTGGATCTCTTCATATGTGTCTCCTTTGCTCCTATTGGCCCGTGATATCAATATATTACAGTTTGCCGTCCTTTGATTGCCAAACCTTAACAGAATTTCCTTTGCCCCGCAAGAGCGGCAGAGACAAAAGAGTAATACCAACTATCATCGCAAGAAAGCGACAACGAAATATGAAAGTGCTTTCCGTTGTTCACTGGTCCGGGGCTTCGGCCGGAGGGCATTGATGCGGGGGGTCCGCTGTAGGGGCTACGCATGCGTCGCCCTCTTTGCCCCGGGGGACAGTTTCACCTGCCGGCCAACTGGCCGGAATCACAGGTGGTAGCGATACCCACTGTCTCACGTGTGGGCAAGAGTCAGTTTAGCAAAGGGAGGTTGGGGGGATTTCCTCACTGTGAGCACAGGAACCGTATCTGAAATATCGGTCAACTCTTTTGACACTTGCTGTAAATGGCGAAGCGGTATCAGATCAGCTTCCCGATTCCCAGGCTGCTCTTGAGGCTGTCCATTTCATCCGGTTCGGTGAGTTTGAGAAAAGCCTCTTCCAGGTTTCCACGAGTCCTGGCAATGGTATTCTTGATATTCTCGGGCGTGTCGGATGCGATGAGCTTCCCTTTGTGGATGATACTGATCATGGTGCAGATTTCCTCGGCCACGGCGAGTGTGTGTGTGGAAAGGAAAACCGCCATACCGTGGGATTGGGCCATGCTCGTAAAGAGGTTCTTGACCAGTCGCACTCCTCTCGGATCCAGTCCCACCATGGGCTCGTCGATGATAAAGATCCTGGGACTGTGAAGAAGCGCGGAGCTGATAATTAGGCGCTGTTTCATACCGTGCGAGTATCCCTCGATGAGTTCGTCTTTCCAGTCGAGCAGATCGAACATCTCAAGGTATCGCATTCCGAGTTCTTCGAGTTCGTCTTTGGAGACCCTGTAGATTCCCGCGCTGAATTCCAGGAACTCCCATCCGGTGAGTTTCTCGTACAGGTAGGGTCTGTCCGGAACGAAACCGGTGATCCCTTTGGCCTGTTCAGGCTCTTCATCCAGTTTGTGCCCGTCGAGGATTATAGTGCCTGTGTCTGGTTTCATGAGGCCGGCAAGCATGCGTATGGTGGTGGTCTTCCCTGCTCCGTTGGGCCCGAGGAATCCCATGACTTGGCCCGGAGGAACCTGGAGGCTGATATGATCAACCGCGAGTGTCTTTCCGAACCGCTTGGAGAGATTGTCTATTTTTATCATGGTGAATCAACCTGGTATAGTGATGCGCATTGAGATTCGGCGCTAACCTGGTGAACAGACTGCGAGTCCCGGAGGGACTCCTGATAGTAACCCCGGAATTCATTCCGGGGTACGCTGTCCTTACAAAGCAACTCCCGAGTCCCAGAGGGACGACTGAAATTCCTTCCCTGCTCGTCGGAGTTCAGCCGTCCCTCCGGGACTCGGGCCGGTTGGCAGGCACGGCATACCCGGCGATGAATCGCCGGGTTACTATCCAGTGTTCCTCCGGAACATCTCGTCAGCACGGTCTATAGCGATTCTCGAAATTAATTCCGGATTCCTCCGAAACTTCTTCCTGTGGCGCAGACTTTCCAGTCTGCGAATCCGTGAAAACTTTCGAGAACTGGTATAAGTTAACGCCTATACCCCCTTCCGTCGAGGGAGGAGGGTTCCGGCCGTAGAATCCATTTCCAGTGCGCGGCGGCATAGAAAGAGTCGGTTGTCTGGTATAATACCGCTTTCGGAAATTCGTTGTGCCGGTTATTCTGCCTTTGCGACTTTCAGTTTCAACCGACCAAGGAACGATACCACATTAAGGTGTTTGTCCACATCTCCGTAAATGAGCGCCACATGTGTGGGGTCTGCGGGCAGCTGGTTCATGAGCGGGTCGCCTGTGACCCACCTCTTCCCGGCCCAATACTCCACCCACGCGTGATAGAAGAACCCGTCGTTTGCGTAGACCAGCCCCACGACAACTTGTGAGGGGAGCCCCACCGCGCGTGCCAGGGAAGCGGCAAGGATTGCGTGTTCGTTGCAGTCTCCTTGCTTGGTTTGAAGCACTGTGTACGCGTCGGGAACCGAGGGAGTGGGGACCTTCTTGAGATGCGTGAAAACCCACTGGTTTATGAGTCCGGCTACCGTGATAGGATCCTTTGCATCCCCCACGATCGCCCGGGCCTTTTCCATGATTTTGGGATGATCGCTCCGAATGAAACGAGATGATTCCAGGAATCGTGCCATTTTCTTGTCAGCGCAAGGGAGAGAATAGCTCGCTTCAGGAATTTTGCGCCTCTTTATCACCAGTTCGTCACCAACGCGGGTTTGTCGGAGTCCATCAGTGGGGATGTGCAGGTCCGGGGCCCCTTGGACCTTCAAGCGCAGCAGTTTCAGGTTCCTGGGGTCAGGAATTGACCCCTCAAGAGGGACGCCGGTCAGCACGAGCATGTCGGGCAGTTTCCTTGTGGTCCTCATCCAGCGGGATATCTCACGCCTGGTAGATCGGATCACCGTGATCCCCAGAGGCATGATCCCTTTCAGAAGTCTTCCCTCATCGTCAATCCACATGACCAGTTCCATGGCCCGATACTCGGCACGAACGCGCCATGCTGCAAACTTCTGTCCTGATATGAGCAGATCAGCCTGTTCAAGAACCCTGATGGTCGCGTCCGACTTACCCCCTTCCACCGGATCAAAAATCGGCAGTCGGATGATCTGTCCCACCTTCAAACCGGTCAGCGGCAGGGGCAATCCCAGCGAGCGCGTGATGCGGGGGCGTTCACGCAGTCTGAGTTTGCGGGTTCCACCGCCCTGGGTTCCGGGACGCTCGATGATGACATGGTCCCCCGAAACCCGGCCCTGCAATTGGAAGGATATTATGCCCGACGAAACCCTTAGACTGAACGACATCAGCCTGAACCGGTCATCCACATCCGACTGGCTCACAATAGATATGGGCTTGATACGGCCCTGCAGATTCAAAGAGACGTTCAGCTCGTCACGGATGGTCCAGTGATCGTCGCTCCTGATCTGCCTGGATCGAGCGAAGCCGGAATAGGCGCCCCTGATGCGAATTATGAACCAGTCGTCCGATTCCACCGCGGCTATCTGCAAGGAGTCGGAGATCACGGAAGGCACCGCGAAATAACGATCCTTCACCAGTAAAACCACCAGAGCCAGCCAAGCCGCAACTATTATGGCGGTGAAAATCGGGCTGAGCCGAGATCTTCCTGTTTTAGACACTGAAGGTTTGGTCATTACTTCAATTGCTCTGTGCAAGTTTCTCTTTCAAACTCTGAAATAAGGTCTCGTTGTTCCGAAACACGGCTTCAGCCTCTTTCAGGGTCATCCCGGCGCCCATAAGGATTTTGAGAGCAGAGTCACGGCTTATCAGGTCTTCGGGGGCATGGGAGTCCGTATTTACAACCAGTGCAGCTCCCGCTTCAGCGCTGATCCTCGCCACGTGGCCGTTGGTGAGACTGTGTCCGCGTCTGGAGGTTATCTCCAGAAAGACCCCTTGTTGTGCCGCGGCCTTTGCTTCCTCAAGAGTTATGAACCCCGGATGGGCCAGTATGTCTGCGCCCGCCTCTATGGCTGCTCGATTCGTGCCGGGTGCGACGGGTTCCACGGGTGATTCCCCGTGAACGACAACGAGCGCGGCCCCGAGTTCCCGGGCACGGGTCACCAAGTCCCCTGTCCTGCCGGGCGGAGCATGAGTGATTTCCACCCCGGGGATCACCAGGGTTTCCTGAAAATCGTTCAGTTCCCGGGCAACCTTGACGATCCTGGGACACACGAAGTCAAGGTTGGAATCGTCCACATGGTCTGCGATTCCTATGGCCCGATAACCTGCTACCAGTGCCCGTCGGACAAGTTCGCTCGGACCCAGGACTCCGTCACTGAAATATGTGTGTGTGTGGAAGTCAATCAAAAGCCGCCTCCAGTGTTTTTTGGGGGTAAGGGTTCACCGCGACAAGTACAACTCCTTGAAACTACGTATGGGGGAGGTTTGGAGGGGGATATGAGTCTCCCCCTCCATCCTCACCGGGCACAGAACCGCTTCAAGCCCGGTGAACTATTACTTTTGGGGAAGGCCCCGAGCCGGGCTCACCTTACAATACAGTGCTTGGAAGAAAACTCCAAGGGGCTCCTCGATCGCGCCGGGTTGTAGACCCCTCGACACCTTGGGTACACCGCGCCCAACTGAGGGGTCTGTTCCGTTGCTCGATGTGGTCGAAGATCTCGTCGCGTTCCGCGACCCCAAAATAAATTGCTTCCCATGAACACAGTTTTATTCTAAGATTGCGCTCGGAATAAGAGGGTTGAGAAGACCAGTGTTCTTCCATTCTTCCGGCGACATATGAGGCCGACCCCCAATTGGGAGTGACATGGAGAAGAGAGAGACCCGAATCAAGTGCACCGGCTGCGGTTCAACGTATAAGCTGCGGGTCCCGGTAACGGACAAGCCTGTCAGTTTCAAGTGTAAGAAATGCGGCAAGGTTTTGAAGTTCAAGGTCAAATCCGCGTCTAAGGCTACGGCGCCTTCCGGGCCGCCGTCTCCCCCTCGGGCTCCCACCTCGGTATTCGACACAATTCAGGCGTCCGACCAACAGAATTTCGCGGATCCGGGAGCAGCGCCGTCGGTTCCCGCGACGCCCAGCAGCGTGGGCTCGCACACGTTCGACCAGGGCCCTGCGCCGACGGGGGGGGGCGATGAGACCGATAAGCAGTGGGTTGTGCTGGCACAGGACGAAGTCAAAGGTCCGTTTGCCGATGAAGAAATCAGCGCCATGATCCAGCGTGGAGAGGTCGGCCCGGAAACCTCACTGAGAATGGGGGAAAGACCGTGGGTCAAAGCGGCGGAACTCTCTGAATTCAGGGATCAACTGGGTGGCGTGGACATCAGCAATGCATCCAGGCCGCTTCCCTCGATCAAAATGCCGGACTCCATACACCACGAGGGACAGAAGATCCAACAGGATCAAGGGCCGCTGTTCTACGAGCAGGTACCCGGAATAATGTCCTATCCGCTGGGCTCAGGCAATTGGCAACCCCTGGCGATTTTTTTCGGAATCGCGTTTGTGCTGTCAGCGGTGTTGAGTTTCCACTTCAGGGTGGGACTTCCCGTAAATATTCTGGGGTGGATGGTGCTTTACGGATATCTGACAACGCTTATGCAGACAAGCGAGAAGTTCCCGGATAATCCTCCACCTCCCTGGAATTTCGGAAAATTTGCCGAGATGGGACTCAACGGGGTCAGCGTTTTCATCGTGTTGCTCGTTTACTCGCTTGTTCCTGTTGGAATTTCACTGGTGCTCATGATCATGTTTTTCCTGAATGCCATGACTATGCTTGGATACCTTTTCATGGTTGTGACCGTGGGAATCTTTGTCGCCTCCATGTTTGTGATACCGGCAAGCCTGGTGATTCTGCAGGCTTCACAAAACGTGGGTCTTGCTCTGAGTCCCGCCGGGGCAATGATGATGATCAAGAAAGGAGGACGTCCTTACCTTATGCTGGCCGCAATATCTGTAGCAACGGGGCTTGCGTGCCTGTGTGCGTCGATCATCGGTGTTCTTGTTTCGGACATTACCGGCGCAGGTTTCGTGCCGGCCGGTCTTGTTCTTGCCGCAGTTTTTTCATATGGGCATTTCATCTGGTTTCACGTGTTGGGGAGGTTTTCAAAAGAAAACGCCGCCCTGACCAATCAGGTCGTTTCGGGTGTACCCACTTGATATATGGTAATGGTTCACCGGGCTTGAAGCGGTTCTGCTCCCGGCGCCGCTGGAGGGCCCACTCGACGTGGTGGTAATAGGTTCTCCACGACATATCCGTCTCTTCGACCAAGTAGGCCCATCCCTCGATATCCCGGTGTCCCCGTGCGAAGCATAGACGCAAAACCTTACTCGAAACGCCCACGCCCGGCGGGTCGCTACGGACTATAAATGAAGCTCCCCACACCAACCGGCCCGCAAATCGGCCCTACGCCCAGTAGCTCCCCCATGCGTAATTCCGGGAGCTTGTACGGTTCACGTTGAACGGTTACGATATATGACTATAATGGTTCCGGTAACAAGGCTTCTTAATCGGAACCGGAATCTCGCCAGATTTGTCGTGATTCCGGCTGTGCTCGGATTCACGGCGCTTTGCGCCTGTTACGCCGAAGCAACCGACGTTTTTGACGTTGTTTCCGGAGTCATTGAATCACCTCTGTTCAAAGGAAAGAAGACAATCGAAAAGCTGCGTTTGACAGCAGACCTGCTCAGATCCAAGAAACTCAAACAATCCAACGTAGCACTTCCCATACTTGACTGGACCGATCTCTATTTGAGGGAACCGGATGATCCGCTGCAGCGACTCAAGAGATGGGCGGATCTGACCAACGACGATAAGCTCAGCCGCCTGAGAATACCCCGGGATTTCCTCAACCGCATTCTGGTGAGCGAATACCTGGTTGCCGAAACCGACTATTTGGACGCGGCGCCACGCAAGAAACTGGAACTCCTGAGGAAACTCATGAGCCAAAAGCTGGTGGATTGGTCGGTCGCCCTCAGCTATGCTCGGCTTTACGCGGGCGCACTGATGACCGGAGCCGACCGGTACCAAAAAACCACGCCGGTCCAAGCCCTCAAAATTCTCAAAAACCTCAAAGAGGAAGGCCTCGTGGGCTGGCACTACCGGGTTCCAACCGAGGCCATTCTGTCCGCGGAAGCTTTGGCCATCGAAAAGGATTACAGGAAAGCAACCCCGCTTCAACGATTGATGAGGCTCAGAGAACTGGAGCGGTCAGGATTGATTACCGCTCTTACGAAAAAAGAGATGGAAAAACTACCGGCCTGGAGATTGCTCACAAGGGATGCATCCTTTCTGAGGGCCAATGCAACGGCACGAAAACAACGGCTGTCTCAATTGAAGAATGAGCGACTAATACTCGACTCGACCTTCTCCGAACTCGTCTCGATCTTTTGCCCGACCCCGCTTGCCTCGTCCCCACAACCAGGACCTACCCCGCTTCCTAGACAAATCCAGCCCAGGTGAATCGGTGCCCCATGACGGGTCTGGGCCGAGACGTAGGGGCAGACCCCGGATCGGGGCCTGTCCCGGACTACGATCCGGGATCCGGGGCAGGCTCTATGTGTCTGCCCTTGCCTTCGAAGCCCCCCCGAAACTGAATGGCTACCTGGAAGGCCGGAATACGCTTGACAAACTGAGAGAAAAAAGATATATAAAACTATGTGTTTAAAAGGAAAGAATAAACCAAATTATTGCCTGAGACCTTAAGGAGATGTTTCATGAACACAAAGTGCAGGGTTATTGTGCTGTCGGCCCTCATCGCGACTCTCCTTCCCTGCCTCCAGACGGCATCGGGCGCGTTCGAGCTATTTCCCAGACCCGATGCCCAATACACCGTGCAGCGCGGAGACACTCTTTATGGAATTGCGGGGCTGTATTACGCCAACCCGGCTCTTTGGCCCTTCTTGTGGAATCAGAACCCGTCGGTGCGCATGAAGGACACTGTGGCAAGTCCGGAAATCGAGCCCCTTAAGCCGGGGTCCAAAATAGATTTGTATCACGATAGATTCGCTTACAACATGGTGAATCAGGGGTACCTTCCGCCCACAGGAATTCCGGATCAGTATCGAGTGCTCGTGACCAAGATTCCCCTTACCGGCATTCCGTACGACAAGAAGTATTTCAGGTTCAAGCTCAGCCGCAGGCCTACTCGCCTGTGGGGATACATAGTCACCGCGCCGGAGACACATAGGGAATATTACCTTGACAGAGACCTGGTGTACGTGCGTTTTCGGCCGTCCAAGCGGCAAGTGATTCTGGTGGGGGATCGTTTCGGCATCTATCGAGACAGGGGGCCACTGACACATCCGCTGAATCTTGAGAAGAAGATCGGACACATGGCCGAGGTTGTCGGGGAATTGGAGGTTGTCAGCACCGGGCACGAACTCACCACGGCCATAATACTGGAGAGTTACTTTGAGATAAAGAAGGGGGACAAGGTGTGCCTGTTCACACCCAGGCGCCGTCAAATCGTTCCTACCAAGACTCACCGGCTACTGACGGGAACGGTAATAAGCTCAGCCAACCGGTCGTCTTTTGCTCAAGCCACAGCCAATTTCGAGAACGACCTGGTGTTCATTGACCGAGGCAAAACCGAGGGCATGAAGGAGGGAATACTCCTCAACATTTACAAACCCTCCCATCCTGTGGCGGACCCATACTTTGTGGAAAGGCGACTTTCAATCCCGGATCGGTACGTGGGTGAGGGTATGATTCTGAAGGCTTTTGAAGACAATTCAATGATGATCATCACCAGGTCAAGAGAAGAGGTGATGCCCGGATACGTGATTAAGAGCGTGTCAGACTGATCCAACATGTCCACCCATTTCATCCCTGGCGACCGGGAAATCCCCCCAAACCGCGTTTGTCAAAGGGAGGCAAGGGGGGATTTTGGCTACGTGCGGGAATGACCTTCCAATCAGGCAGAAACCTCGGCAACAGCTATAGGCATGATCGTCGGCATTAATCCGCCTTGAACAGCTTCAGGAAGCCGACCAGATTCAGGGCGCCCCCGTCGATCCGGACCTCGCCCCTGGCATATGCTATTGCGGGACTTCGGATGCCGGCCACGATCTCCTTCCAAACATTGGAATCCACGGTCACGGTGATATGGGGATTCTTGGGGAAGTGCGGTTGAATCTCGGCTACGCCCCGGCGCACGTGCACCATGAATTCCTCTTTGGTGTCCGGGAAGCGGAAGCCCACGATGGTATTTGTGTCGGAGCTTTCGGCCGGGTTCAGGTTCACGGTCATGGAGTTGAAGATGGCTTTGAGCGGGATTTTGTGGACCAGGTCCTTTTCCGTGACTTTCCTGGTACCTATTTCGAGCTTCTTTTGCGTCTCCAGCGCCTGTGTCAGGTAGTAGTTGCGCGCGTTGGCATTAATCTGCTTTTGGCCGAGTGAGGAGAGCGCGGAGGCCCTTAGATCACGCGCCTCCTTGAGATCCGGGTTAAGGATGAGCAACTGGTCGGTGAGTTCCAGGGCCCATTGGTGATCATTCTTTGCAACCGCGTCCCTGGCTCGGGCCAGCAGAGCGTCCTTTCCTCCGGCAAGGCCGGCGAATCGTTTCGCTCGCTCCTGTAGTGGCAGCGGAAAGAGATTTGTGGCATTGCCGTCAAACCAACCCAGATAACCATTGTAGACGGCCCTGATCGACCATTCCATTGTGCCGTAATACTCATGAAGGTAAGGAAGCCCCGCCAGATGCGCGGGCAGTTTCACCCGTTCCACGATTTCATCCGGGGTGAGACCTTGATTCATGAGCCGGATAGTCTGGTCGTGAACGAACTGTATCGCGTCGCGATAATTGGTGAGGGTCGCGTAGATTTTGTTCGCTCCTTTTAACGGCCGTGAGTGACTCGGCACGAGAAATTCGGGTTGGAGCGCCCTCATCTTGTCAAGGCTTCTCACCCACTGGGTTACATCCCGATAAGGGGTTCCGCGGATGGCATACAGATTGGGGAAAGCCTTGTAGAAATTATCCGCGGGCAGCAGCACCTTCTTTTCCGGCAGCCACACGAATATCTGATCGTTGGTCTCCCCGGGCGCGTGAAACAACTGGAGCTTCATGCCCGCTATTTGCACATCGAGGCGGTCGCCTGAGAAAGTCTTGGTCGGAAAAACCAGCGCGATGGTGCTCGACTTGTCGAACCGAAGCCGAGGACCTATGCCGGCGTTGATGACTCCTCCCTCAGGCAAGAGCGCGCCGAACTGGCGCATGCTCCGCCTGTAGATGGTAGGACGGATGACGTTGACCACACGATCCAGGTAATAACGGGTGCTCTCGTGGGAATACACATCAGGATTGTGCCCGCCCGCCAAGACCTGGGTACCGAAAACATGGTCCGCGTGGTTGTGGGTATAAATGATTGCTTTGACCGGCTTGTTGGTTATCAGGTCAAAGGCCTCTTTCACTGCGGTTGCGGCTTCCGCGCTTTCCATGGTGTCCACGATGACCACGCCGTTGTCGCCCTCGAGCAGAATGCTGTTGGCCAAGCCAAATCCAACCGCCACATACACGCCGTCCGTAACCTTGATCACCTCTTTCCTGAACTCCGCGGAGTGCGCGGCCAGGTCGGGTTTTGCCCCGACTTCCACGGCCTTGGGAGGCGAGGTCTTGGAACAACCCGCAAGAGTTATTAATCCCAGGGCTGCTATTGCCGCGCAAGCCCGAATCATCTGATTTGTCATGGTCTAAATCCCCTCTCTGGTCCACGCCGCGCTCCACGCGGGATGCGCCGGCATGGATGAGATTCCGATCCGCTGTATCGGTAATCGTTGAATACTTCTGAATGCTTTCTTCGGATCACTCCTCACGTGTACCAATTCTGTTGAAGCTGAGCAAGAGAATCATCGCAGAAGGCAAGAAACCAAATTTCATTTTACAACCAGTCCCGATCCTGCAAGTATGTGGGCGGCCGTTGTCGCGGGAGGTGTCCCAGGTCAACGATTTGAGAGGAAAGGCACCATGCGCAGAACGCGTGAAGAAATCCTGAAAAAGGCCGAAGAAAATCGAGAAACAGTCCTAAGCTTCGGGGTCCGCCGTCTCGGAATATTCGGATCGTATGCACGGGGCGAAGAGTCCGAGAGCAGCGACATCGATTTCCTCGTGGAATTTGAGCGGAAGACGTTCGACAATTACATGGGTCTGAAGTTCTTTTTGGAAGACCTGTTCGGATGTGGTGTCGATCTCGTTATAGCGGACGCCGTGAAACCCAGGCTGCGTAAACCGATTCTTGAGGAGACTATCTATGCCCCGGGATTATAGGGTCTTGGGTAATCATTGACTTGCGCGGAGGAATTCGAGAAGACCCAATAATTTGAAAAGCTGTCCGGGCAGGTCTTCGTAGGGGCGTAGCATGCTACGCCCTCTTCGTACCGTGTATCACGCAGAGCAGGGTATGCGCCTCAAAACTTCCGGACCCAGTCCCGGAGGGATGCTCAATTCCTGCAACCAAGGAACAAAACTTCAGTCGTCCCTCTGGGACTCACGGTTAGTTGGACGTAGGCGCGAAACCGGCAATAAATTGCCGGCGTACTTTCGAAACGTCTCTCCAGGACTCGGCTGTTTCTACACTAGGTTAGCACTCATGGGGTCTCACGGGCCTTCGTCAATGATCGTCCCAATAAAGAATAGAAAGGATATCGCTCTGAGGCTGTTGATTTTGGTTCCGTAGTCTGTGGATACCCCGTGCATCACAGAGTGCCGGTTCAGGAAGCCCGGGTTACGCCTACGCTCACGCTTTCCATAATTCAGCGCGGTCGGTCTGCATAGCGGCACCAGAAATGACGCCATGTAATCATCGTCCAGATCCATCTGATCGATGAAAGCCTTGGACGAGGGATCCCCAGTTCCTCGCTTCCGGCTGTAAACACCTTTTTCTGTTCCACTGAGTTCCAGAAAAATCCCGTCGGCTTGTGCCAGAAAAACAGGTATAGACAGGTCGTAGGTCTCATTGTGGTGGGCGTCAAACGCGGACTTAAGCACCTTTCTTCTGATCGGAAAACGTCGACAAACATCCGTTTCAATGTCAGGCAACCTTGCCCCGTAGAAATCTCCCATAAATTCGTCAACTTCTTCATCGCTCTTGTCACGAAGCGACCTGACGGAGACTATTTCCCTCTGTAGCATCTTGCCAGGATGGGGCAAGAACCAACCCATCCGAGCTAGATTTGAAACAGAGGCATTAGTGGCATTTAGTATTTCCTCTACGTGCTTTTCCCAGGAATCCAGGAAATCTGGATCCATTGCGATGCCATAGGCGGAGCCAAAAATACGCCGTAGACTACGACGGAATTTCCTTTCCCAATCCTCTGTAAAGAGTGTGAGCATCTCTCCCTCCCCGTGAATACTGCCCTCAAATCCTTCAACATCTGAACGCCGTCTCGTAAATTCGCGCTTATCTCTCTCCTCAGTTTCAGTACCTCCGACCCAATTGGTTCTGACATGGGATCGATCAGACAGCATTGATCCCCTCTTTTGCCCCAAAATTTGACAATCGTCAACTGCCGGCAGCAGCCTATGGCTAGAGTTTGTCGAGTAAATAGTTCCCTTTGATTCTACAAACAGTCCCGATTCCGCTGATATATGACGAGGCGGATCTTGCAAGGGGTATCATTCCGCGTCAGGCTTGATCTCACAGCGAGCGCTGATGGTCCGTCGGGCAGACGGTTGCCTCCGAGAGGACCAAGGCTCGAACCGGATCGACACTTGATACGGACTTTCCCGTCACTGAGAAACCCCACAGATCAAACGTAAGCTTTCAGTTTCGCGGGGCTTTGAACTGTAAGGGCAGACACATAGAGCCTGCCCCTGGCTTGAACAGGGGTCTGCCCCTACGCCTGGGCTTAGACCCGTGTCGGGGCAAAGTGTAGGGGCGCACCTGTGTGTGCGCCCTCTTGTCATCCGTTGGACGCAAGAATCTGGTCGTTCCGGCCGCCCCGCGAAACTGACGGCCTACGATCAAATGAAGAAAAGACTTGACTCGCCAGGCACATGGGGCTAACCTTAACCTTAGATTTAACTCTAAGGTTGGAGAGATTTCCGGCGCTGTTGTAAGCCGCCTGGAAATAGGCTCCATTCGGCGGCTTCAGGAGTAGCTTACAGAGAGAGCGCCCCAAGAAGCCCAGACTTCAACACGTATGATACCGTTTCGCGAAAAGTCTCGTAATTTTGGTGTGTGTTCAGAGAGTGAAGAGCGGCAGAAGACCAAGCCGATGCCCTGGGGTTATGGCTCACGACGGACTTCTGTCTGGCTCATTGCCTGCTTTCCAGCCGTTGGGTAAGGCAACTGTCACGGCTGTGCCGTGTCAGTCTTTGGCCTGGAGCAGCCAAATCCGCTTGGGTACCGCATATGATGAAGTCTTTGGGAAGGGGTCTGGGGCAATGCTGGTAACTTAAGCCGTATACCGTTGATCCGGATACTATTGTCCGTCATTCCGGCGAAAGCCGGAATCCAGTTCTTTCAGTACCTTCTGGACCCCGGCTTTCGCCGGGGAGACGATCGGGACTGGTTGGCTTTTTCTTAAGTCAACAGCATTGGGGGTCTGGGGGAACCTTTTCTACCGAGAAAAGGTTCCCCCAGATTACTCTCTTAAAGGCGAATCCGTCTGAGCACAGATCCTGGAATTTCAAAGTGAGAGCGAGTGATATGAAGGAAGAAGCGACGGCGCCTCAGACCCCCGAGACCATGACCATAGGAGAACTGGCTCGGCGAGCGGGGGTTAGCACACACACTGTACGCTACTACGGGAAGGTTGGTGTCCTGGCGAACCACGAACGCGCTCCCAATGGGTACCGAAGGTACACAGAGCGCGATCTTTATGCGCTGCGCCTGGTACGACGCGCCAAGCTTCTAGGGGTTTCCCTGGCCGAAATCAAAGAGATGGCCCCGACTTTATGGGAGGACCGAACAGAAAGGAAGCTGATCGAGAAGTCTGTTGAGGTCCTTGAGCCTCACCTGGAAAAGGCACGGAGCAAGCAGCGAGACCTGGAAGCCTATGTCTCTATACTGGAAACCGAAATCCGGCGCTTGAAAAGCCTGCTTAAATAAATGGCCCGGTCCGGACAGGCCGCCGTTTCAATAGGAACTTATATGCCAAGAAACTGAGGCACAACGAAACATGAAAATGTCCCCAAAGTCGCGGGTCCACGCCGTAGGGGCGACGCATGCGTCGCCCTCTTGGATAGTCGGCTAGAGACGAAACTCGGGGGACTTCCCAGTGCATTCATTCTGATAGGAATGGACACATTACGAGATCCACCACGTTGGGAGGGAAGAAAGTGCAATTAGCGGAACAACTGAAGAGCAGCCTGGTGAGCAAAGCTGTGAAAAACGTTCGCCGAGGCACGAGGAAGGAAGAAGTAGACGGCACAATGTTTGGGCCGGGGATCACCCTGGATGTTCAGCGGTCGCGCTTGATGACCGAGTCATTCAAGGAAACGGACGGACAGGCGATGGTCATACGTCGCGCCAAAGCGCTGTCTCATATGCTCAACAACATGGCCGTTTACATCAGAGACTGGGAACGCGTTGTGGGATATCAGACCGAGGATCCGAACGGGCTGTACCACCCCATTGATTTAAACTGGAGATCCGTAAAGAGGCTGGTTCAGAGCGAGGCCGGCCAATCACTCCTGGACGATGAGGGGAAAAAGGAACTGGACGAGATTTGCGCGTACTGGAAAGGCAAATCTATGTCGGACCGGGTAAATGATGTGTTCTCCGGGGATCTGGCCAAGTACTGGCCCTACGAAGGGACGTTCTTGTGGCTCCATGGTTCCGAACTGGGAATTCCGGACTATGAAGACCTGTTTCGGACCGGACTCAACGGGCGAATCAAGATGGCAAGGGATAGGCTTGAGGAGATAGGGAGAGACATCCCTCCGGATTATGTGGATCAAAAAGAATTCCTCGATTCGGTCATCATCGCGTTGCAGGCGGTCATCGATTTTGCGAAGCGTTACGCGGATCTTGCAAGGGAAATGGCCGGATCGGAAGAGGACGCTCAACGAAGAGAGCACCTTGAGGAGATTGCCCGCAATTGTGAATGGGTTCCGGCCAACCCCCCGCGGACCTTCCTGGAGGCGGTTCAATTCTTCCATTTCATTCATCTGGTGCGGTATCTCGAATACACGACCCTGGGGATTGGGGTGCGGTTTGACAAGATCTTCGGCCCTTTTTACGAGAGAGACCTTGCCCAGGGCAGGATCACGAGGGATGAAGCCATTGAAATCATTCAACTGCTTTGGGCTAAGTTTCTCGAATTGGGACTCGTCTATTCCCCGATGGTGTCATCGGTGTACGGCGGAGTGGCCGCTCTTCAGGCGATCACGCTTGGGGGAGTGGGTGACGACGGTCAAGATGTCACCAATGATTTGACCTATGTCGTGCTCGAAGCCGCGAAGATGATGCGAACCATTGAACCGAGCATCGCGTTGAGAATTCACAAGGGAACGCCTGATGAGTTGTTTTCAGCCGCTACCGACGTCATCAAGACCGGGGTCGGTTATCCTTCCCTGTTCAATGACGAAGCCCTTGTACCGCTGTTGGAACAGTGGAGGGCCAAGCCGGAGGAGGCGAGAGATTACGCTGTCACCGGATGCGTGTACATGGAATTACCCGGCAAGAATATCACACGCCGGGCAGTGGCCTATTTCATTGTGGCAAAGTGCTTGTGGTGGGCCCTGCACAGGGGCGTGAACCCGAAAACGGGCGAACAATGGGGCCCGAGGACTGCGGACCCCGCAACCTTCAGATCATGGGAAGATGTGATGGAGGCCTACCTGGAGCAGGTGAAATTCTTCGGTAACATGGTGGTCCAAATTGAGAACACATGTCGCAACCTTTACGCCAAGTATTGCCCGAGACCTTTCTACTCAGCGGTCGTGGAAGGTTGCATTGAGCAGGGAAAAGAATCCAAGCAATGGGTCCATGATTCCAGCGTATCGGAACTCTTAGGCCCTATCGGCACGACCAACGTAGGTGACAGCCTGACAGCCATCAAGAAGGTGGTCTTTGAGGACAAGTTGGTTACTCTGCCGGAATTGATTGAAATCATGGACAGGAACTGGGAAGGTCGCGAGGAGATTAGACAGGCGTGCCTCAACGCGCCCAAATACGGCAATGACGACGATGAAGCGGATTTCATAATCCGTGAGACGCATTACCGCACCGAAGAGGTTGTCCACACCTTCAAAGACAGATTTGGTCACCACCTCACCAGTGACGGCAGCGCAGTGTCGTCCACATACGGGCTCGCTGCCGATACTCCCGCAACACCTGACGGGAGAACCGACGGCGCGCCGTTTGCGGATTCCAGTCTCGCCCCCCAACCGGGAATGGACAAGAAAGGACCAACAGCTGTCCTTAATTCGTGCGCCAAGATAGACACGTTGAAAACGTACAATCACCTGCTGAACCAGAAATTCTTTCCACAGTTTCTCGAGGGAGATATGAAGCCCGTATTCATAAACTATCTCAAGACATGGAGAGACAAGAAGATCCCCCATATTCAGTTCAATGTCGTGGACCCGGAAACTCTGGTCGCCGCGCAAGAGAATCCTGAAGAGCACCGGGAGCTCATAGTAAGGGTCGCGGGGTTCAGCGCCTATTTCACGGACCTTTCAAGAGGCCTTCAGGACCACATCATCGCAAGAACCGGACAGGAGTTCTAACACCGAAGCGCTGCTAAGTACACGAGTTCACAAATTGGGTGTCGTACTGACCGCATCCAAATGTGTCATTGCGAGCGCAGTGAAGCAATCTCTCTCTTGCCAACCATGGAGATTGCTTCGGGCTTACGCCCTCGCAATGACAGTTTGCCCTTCGACGGGCCCTTTGCATACCAGCCACCGGGCTGACCAAGAGCAGGCGGAACCCGCGACCGTACTTACGAATCAGAGTACTAATACCAATGCGCGTTCAAACAAGTGATAAAGAGCACTGCTGGGCAAGCCGGCAGTGGCACCCAAGAAACCGATCTCACTCTCTTGATTGCGCATTCGCATGAAAGTCCCATGGAAAAGCCACCCCTTTACGGGTCAACGTATGGGGTGGTTTGGAGGGGAGATGAGTCTACCCTCCAAGTCCATGCGCAGCGTGCGCGCTCTTGGAGTACCCTGTCCGAGGCGAAGCCCCGGACCAGTAAACAACGGAAAAGACTTTCATATTTCGTTGTCGCTTTCTTGCGATGATAGTTGGTATAAGGAAGGAACGCGATTGGGCTTACGGTTGAACAGGGCATCAGGCAAAGGCCTGGTTTTTGACATTCAGCGATTCAGCGTTCATGACGGTCCAGGCATCAGGACCACTGTTTTCATGAAAGGCTGTCCCTTGAGCTGCCTGTGGTGTTCAAACCCAGAATCGCAGGACTTTAAGCCGAGCCTTATGGTCAGAGATGTCAACTGTAGAGGATGCGGCGAGTGCGCGATAGTCTGCCCGGAACGCGCGATCACTATCAGTGAGCGGGACGGGCGAAAAATTGACGCGGAAAAGTGCAATCAGTGTCTGCTGTGCGCGGGTGTCTGCCTGTACGATTCTCTGGAGGCCTGTGGAAAGTATATGGAAGTTGACGAAATTGTAGATGAAGTCATGAGAGATTCGGACTTCTACAGGAATTCAGGCGGTGGAGTCACAGTATCGGGTGGAGAAGCTATGTCCCAAAGTGCGTTTGTGACCGATCTGCTGGAAGCCTGCAAGGAAAAGGGCTTACACACAGTGTTAGACACCACCGGGTATGCTCCCTGGAGTAAAATGGAACGAGTCTTGCGTTTTGTCGACCTGGTTCTGTTTGACATCAAGCATCTCGATTCCGCAGAACACGAGCGAACCACAGGGGTTCCAAACGATCTCATCATGGAAAACCTGGCACAAACATCCGGGAAAACTGCGGTATGGTTGCGCGTGCCGCTCATCGGGGGGTTCAATGATTCCACAGACCACGTAAGAGAGATCGTCCGCCTCGGCCGGAATATCGGCGCGAAGAAGATCTCCTTGTTGCCGTATCACGAAGGGGGAAAATCAAAGGCGGACCGGCTGCTGAAACCCTACCCATTTCCCAATGGGAAGTCTCCGGACCACGCGCACATTGATCAGCTTCTGGAAATCATAAGGCATGAAGGCATAGAAGCGGGTGTGGGTAACTGAACACCCATGCCCGGGTGGGGCTGTCCAACAATGGCCAATGCAGGTCTGCTCTGGGTGGTACCGGGCCTGAAGAGGGCGACGCATGCGTCGCCCTTACCAAGACCTACCCCCAAAGGCTTCTGAAATCATTGGGTGTGCGCGAAGTCCCCCTTGTATATAGCAGTCTCGAAAGTTCTGTCGGAATGCTGTCAGTCATCCGCCACTATTTCCACTACAGCGAACCAGTTCTTCGGATCACAATGCCACTTCGCGATCCTCATTCCCGCTTCCTCGACCATCTTGTCCGCGGAAGAGCGGCTGAATTTCCGGCAGATTTCCGTCCGAGTCGTTTCGTGTTCGTCAAAGTCGATGGAAAGTTCCAGTTCCGCGATTCTGACTGATAGCGACCGGCGGGCGCGCAGGTGCATTTCTACCCGCTCATCCTCTTCATTGAAGAAGGCCAGGTGTTCGAAATCCACAGGGTCAAAGTCTGCACTCAATTCACGGTTTAAAACAAGCAGCATGTTCTTGTTGAACTCGGCCGTCACACCTTGCGAATCATTGTAAGCAGCTTCGAGGATCTCTTTGCGTTTGATCATGTCCATGCCGAGCAGGAGACGGTCTCCGGGACCCAGGATTTCCCCGACACTCCGGAGAAAGCTCAGGCTTTGATCTTCGTCGAGATTTCCGATGGTGCTTCCCAGGAACAGCACCATCTTGGACCTGTCGGATTCGATCCGGTGCAAGTCTTGAGTGAAGTCAGCCACCACACCAGCTACTTCAAGCTCAGGGTAGACAGCGCGCAAATCCTTTCCCGCCCTTACCAGCGCTGTCTCGCTGACGTCCATAGGCACATAACGAGTTCCGGATCGCCTGGACCTACCCATTGCGTCCAGCAGCGTTCGAATTTTCCAATTCGCGCCTGAGCCTAATTCAACCAGATCTCCGTTGTTAAAGCCCTGGACCAGTTCGTCCGCTTTTTCGCGAAGCAAGGACATCTCAGTCCGCGTAACATAGTACTCAGGGAGTGCGCAGATATCCTCAAACAACCAGGATCCACGTGCATCGTAGAAATATTTGCTCGGGACGGATTTTTCTTGGCCGGTCAAACCGGCCCTGACATCCGCGGCTATCTGCCGTTGGGAGGCCTGTTTCAGGTGATTCTCAATTACGAGACGTGATTTGTACGAAGCTAAGGATGGAGTCATTATTCCTTTCCTATGTGAAAACCCACAGGCAAGATGCCTGTGCTACCGGGGCACCACTACGACGTGGGTCCGCGACTTTGGCGACATTTTCATCGTTCGTTGTGTCCGGTTTTTCCCCTCGTTCCCAGGCTCCAGCCTGGGAATGCATGCTGCGAGGCTCTGCCTCGCTTGCCTGGGTCGTGGACATCCGTTAACAAAAGGCCGTCCAATGCACTTGTCCTTGGTCTCAATCCAGTCATGACCCTTCATAACCTCGGTTTTTCGTGGCATGCCACGGCTTCCCTTTGGGCGACCGCCGGTCGCCCCTACGCCGAGGCCCCGCGGTTTCGCGAGTATTTTCATCCTTCGTTGTGCCTAAATTCTTTGGCATGACCGTTCCAGTGAATGGGAGTTCTTCATGCGCAACGTCACCGACAAGGGGCGAATCGAATTCCCTCGGCCGCATTGTTGAGCATCAAGCGCATAAGTTCAAGTGTTCGGTCGATCTCTTGTTCCGTGTTGCCCAGGCCCAGAGAAAGTCTGATCGAGCAATGAGCTTCATTATCAGAAAGTCCCATTGCCGTCAACGCGTGGGAAGGTTCCGGCGAACCGGCTCTACAAGCAGACCCGGAGGACAGGGCCACTCCTTGTTGATCCAGCGCGAGCACAACTGATTCGCCTCTCATGCCGGGCAAGGTGACGTTAAGCGTGTTCGGCAGGCGGGCCTTCAAAGGCCCGTTCACTTTTGTTCCGGGAACGAGTTTCAAGATCCCTTGCTCCAATCGATTCCGGAGTTTCTTGACATCATCCATTTGCGGCAGGCGACGTACGGCCAATTCAGCGGCCTTGCCCAGACCCGCTATGGCCGCAACGTTCTCGGTGCCCGCACGGAGACCATGTTCCTGCTTCCCGCCGTGAATCAGCGGTTCCAGGGTTACGTCCTTTCCAACGTACAGCGCGCCCACTCCTTTGGGGCCGTGCAACTTGTGGCCCGACAGGGTCAGCAGATCCACACCCAGTTCCTGCACGTCAACGGGAATCTTGCCAACAGCTTGCACCGCGTCGGTGTGAAACAGGACTCCCCTGGAACGGGCCTGATGCGCAAGTTCCGCAATTGGTTGAACCGCCCCGGTTTCATTGTTAGCCATCATAATGCTCACCAGGATTGTATCCGGGCCGATCGCGGCGGCCAGGTCATCCGGGCTGACAACACCTTCTGCGTTCACATCAAGGTAAGTGACTCTGAAACCATCGGCTTCAAGCCAACCACACGCGGACAGCACAGCAGGATGCTCAATGCCGGCAGTGATGATGTGTCTTCCACGATGTTTGTACGCCCAAGCCACTCCTTTGATCGCCAGGTTGTCCGCCTCAGAGCCGCCTCCGGTGAATACAATCCTGCGCGCGGTGCTGTTGAGCAACTGGGCCACCTGCCTGCGCGCGGCCTCAACGGCAAATCGGGCTTCATTGCCCGGTCCATGAATACTGGACGGATTGCCGTCTATTTCAGTCATGTGCCGTTGAACCACATCAACAACTTCAGGATCAATGGGCGCTGTCGCGTTGTGATCAAGGTAGATGGGTTGCGTGACCGGAACGATTGCAGCGATCTCGGGGACGGAAACGCGCTCGGGTCCGTCAAAGTCTGAATCCCGGGACATGGTACCGTCTCCCGGTTCAACTCTTACCACATCGCACAATAGCGCCTTGTACACCGGGAACCCTGAAATGGGATCGTAGTTCTGTAAATCCGTGAGATCGTTCACATTGCACTCTTGCCATGCAGCGGGGCCCAGGGGCCCCCCTCCACCCATGTTCGCGTCGATGACACCGGGCATAATGCGGTCGGTTACCAGGGCACGGAACCTTACCCGACCTCGCGGGTTTACCACGTCCACCAGGTCTCCGTGGGATATGCCTCTTGATTTTGCATCCGCTTCATTGATCATCACGGTGGGTTCCGGACGCTCTTTGACAAGCCCTGGAATACTATGAAACTGAGAACGAAAATCAGTGGACACCCTTGATCCGGAATTGAACACCAGCGGATAGCGCTTTGCCGACTCCGGTTGACTCAGGGGTCCTTCGGTTGGTTCGGTGTAAACCGGAAGGGGATCGTACCCATGCTCTTCAAGGATGGTGGAGGAAATCTCGAACTTCCCGGTCGGAGTGTCAAAACCAGGCTTTCCGTCCGAACGCAGGAGCCCCTTTTCCCACTTCTTGTACTGGGCCATCACTGTGGGTATTTTGACAATTCCCCCCGCGGCCCGGACATCTTCCGGACTGAAACCGGATCCTTCCAGCACGTGCCGAAGAAGATCATCCTCATTCTGTGGATAAAGGTCGCCGTAACCAAGACGTTCGGCCAATTCCGACATGATAAAGAACCCGGGGCGTGAATCACCTACCGGGTCGATAACTCTCTCACGGATCCTGAAAACAGGCCCGTACGTCATATAGGATTCGTGTTCGTAGTAGGTGGAGGCAGGCAGCACCAGGTCGGCATAGGCTGCATCCGCGGTCATGAACCGGTCCACAACTACCAGGAAATCGAGAGACCCAAGAGTATTCCGCCAAATCTCGGGCTGAGGCCACGCGGTTATCAGGGATCCGCCCACAATCATCAGTGACTTGATGTGGTACGGTTTCCCATTCAAGACCGATTCCGGGAGAGCGATCGCGTGGGATTCGCCCCGATAATGACTGTACACGGGAAAACGGTCGCGGCCCAGGGCTTTGCGCACATCCGGATTGGGCACATGACCGGAACGGTTGATCGGAAACTGATTCTGCCGCATGGTAAAACAACGACCTCCCGGAACATCGAGCTGTCCCGCGAGGGCCCACAGAACGAGAGTGGCTCGGATTGCCTGAACGCCGCTGTTACTGTATTCCAGACCGCTGTACATCACCGGCGCCGCGCCGCGGGCCGCGGCAATGTCCCGGGCCAAGGTGCGTACCGTTTCGGCCGGAACACCGGTGGTAGCCTCGACAACATCGGGCCTGAAGTGCTGCGCGTACCTGGCGAATTCATCAAAACCGTGGGTCCAGTTCTTCACGAACGTCTCGTCGTACAACTCCTCTTCAATGAGTACATTGCACATCCCCAGGGCCAGGGCCCCGTCGGTCCCGGGACGAATCGGGACCCATTGGGCCCCGGAGCTCACGGCAGTCCCGGTCCGACGTGGATCAATAACCACAACCTCTGCGCCTCGGCCGCGGGCCTTCATTATCCGTGAGAAGTCAAGAGGCGGCGAGTCTGTCGCGGGATTCGCTCCCCACACAACGATAAGGTCTGAGTTTTCCAGGTCGGAAAACATGTTGATCAGCATTCCGCCCATGGTGACATGGGGAGCTATCATGGCAAAGGACACGTAGCAGAGCGCTCCCACTCCCAAAGTGTTTGGAGATCCGAACGGGAACAGCACGCTGGACGCGGAAGACACAGCCACGCCCCGGGGTTGAAATATGTCGCACTCGGCCGGATCGAAACTCCCTCTGCCCGTGTATATGGCATTGGCCTCAGGACCGTGTTCGCTCTTTATGGAGCGGAGTTTCTCCACTATCGTGTCATAGGCTTCGTCCCAGCCGATCTTCTCAAAACCATAGGAGCCCTTGGGCCCCTTCCTCCGCATTGGGTGGAGCAGACGATCCGGAGAATAGACTATCTCCTGCGAATGGCGACCCAGCTTGCAGATCATCCCTAGCTCGGATTCCGAATCCTCGCGGACTTCCGAAATCCGGCCCGCGGAATCGTACCTCACCTCAACCCAACACCCGGCCGGGCAAATACCGCAGATAGCCCGTTTCCAGTCGGAATCCGCACCATGTTTATTTGAAGATTTCATCTAATGCCAACTTACATGCCTTGGAACGCGCAACGAATTATGAAGGTCCGGTCCGCACCTGACCGGGCGCCTCGATGTGAGCGCATCACTCCACGGCCGAGACACGCGCCTGTTACCCTCCATGTTTTCATAATCATTCTTATGGGCCGCGACAATCCCATGACATAACTGATGCCGCTTCGCCATTTAACGAGTAAAATCTCGGGGCCTACGATGTGGCTTACATTCCGCAGTATTCCGTGGCGGTGGTGGTGGGTGATTTTTCCCGGGTAACTTGACAAGCCCGAAAAGTGGTAAGCGTATGGCGCCGCGTACATAGCAGGTGCCTTGTGAGCGTCTATCCCGGGTCGTTGCCGGCCTGTGATATTGGTTACCTACCGATTATATAGTCTTCCGCATCGAACTTCGCGCCGAAGATGTCACCCTCCCCCAACCCCTCCCGTCAAGGGAGGGGAGTCCTTTTCCCTCTCCCCTGGCGGGAGAGGGTTAGGGTGGGGGGGAACTTCCAATGAAGTTGCATTCGCGCAGAACTGAGTGCGGAAGACTATACCACCATAGCCGGTACCAGATCCCGAGTTCGATCCCTCCTCGCTTCTATGATTGTGTCCAGACCCAGTTTCCGAATAACCCCGAGGACCGCCGCAACGTGACCGTACGGTTCGCGGTGAACGGTTACTTTGAGTCTTATCTTGTCAATCTCGAAAGGCTGTGACAGACTGCTCTTGGCCATCGGTGTACCTCCTTGCCCAGGTCTTTACTCTTAGACCCGGTATGGCAGGCCCGGAATGCTTGTAGACTGGAAGTTCCACTTCGAGGGCTTTCACAAGGTTCAGGAGCACAATGTATGGATAAGGAATTCCGAGACAGAATGGACAGGATGTTCGCTCCACGGTCGGTCGCCGTAATAGGCGCGGGAGCAACCGCGGACAAGGTCGGCCACGCCATAATGGATAGTCTCGTAACAGGCGGGTTTCCGGGTCCCATATATCCGGTGCACCCACGTCATACGGATATCCTGGGACTGAAAGTGTACCGTGACCTGGACGAGCTTCCCGAGGTCCCCGACCTGGCGGTGGTGGCGCTGAATCAGAGGTCAACTATTGAAACGGCCGGTAGATTGAAAAACATGGGGGTGGCCGGCCTCAGCGTTATCGCAGGCGGGTACGCGGAGATGGGCCCGGATGGACAATCCCTGCAGGAAAGGCTGAGAGATGCGGTGGACGGCATGCCTGTGGTCGGTCCCAACACCCTGGGGTTCCTCAATGCGCGGGCCCGGCTCAACGTTACTTTCTACCCTCGCATCATGCGTCCGGGCAACGTATCATTTCTGAGCCAGAGCGGAGGAATCGGTCTGGGCATGAAAGGTCGGGCCGATGACGAGGCTTTGGGCATAGCCAAGTGGGTCGGAGTGGGCAACCGGGTCAACCTGGAATTCCACACGCTCCTGGAATACCTCAAGGATGATCCGGAGACTCGAGTCATAGGCATTTTCGTTGAGGGATCCTCTGATCCGAGGGCCCTTATGGAGAGCTTGGCTCGTGTAACCCGGGAAAAACCGGTTGTGGTCTATAAGGGTGGACACGGCGACGACGCGGACAGGAATACAATCAGTCATACCGGCGCGACCGCGGGATCTGATCTTGTCTGGAAAGGCGCTATGCGGCAGGCCGGAGCGGAAATGGTTTCTTCCGTATGGGAAATGGTGGCCATGTGCAAGGCCTTGTCCATCGGACAGGTCCCCAAGGGAAAGAGGATCGGGATTTTCACTCACACAGCGGGCCCCAGCATTGTATCGTGGGACATCCTCCGACAAGAGCCCGGATGCGTCCTGGCGGACCTACAGGACCGGACAATCCAAAAAATCTCGGAAATCCTGGGCCCGTCGGTCCCCGTAATCTACAAGAACCCTGTGGATGGGGCCGCGGGAGCATTCCTGCCGCAACCCTTTCATGACATCTCTGAGGCGATGCTCGAAGATCCTTCGGTGGACGCTCTACTGACTATATTCTGCGAACACAAGAACTGGATATTCCCGTCCGATGCGCTCATTGAACTTTCCAAACGCTTCCGGCAACCCATTATCGCGTGCTTCATCGGTACGATCCGGAAAATAGGCCCGGACCGTGACCGACTCCACGAGGCCGGAATCCCCACATATGTGCTCCCGGAAGACGCAGCCATCGGACTACGGGCTCTACTGCGACGTGTGAAAGGCGAGTGAAGGAGGAGGATGACGGAACATGGCAGGATAGGATTCCTTTGGGAATCAGGTCCTGCCCCAACAAAGATTCCTGGACCTATGCTCCTTTTAGTGTCACAAGGTTGCCGTCGGACAAGCTCTATCGGTCAAGAGCGAGCACCGCGGCCTTGAACTGCCGTGGTTGTCTCACAGGCGTCCGGTTTACTTGGCAATGATCCCAAGCGGTTAGGGCTGCCTATTTCCTATTGTGTGCGCAAGCATTTGGCGAATGTCTGATATTTCACCTATTTAGTCTCCAAAAGTTATCGTCAACTGATGTTGCACTTTGTCATAGTGTGTTCGGGGCCTTTCTTGATACAAGATCATGAGCAGGTTGACTCTGTCCATCAGATTGGCCCTGA
>Ga0190284_1000222_pt1 | contig 40210 bp, 33 predicted proteins | sample 48691812_MG_FD_161668 | JGI IMG/M metagenome (GOLD analysis project Ga0190284, IMG submission 161668) | Hydrothermal vent microbial mat bacterial communities from Southern Trench, Guaymas Basin, Mexico - 4869-18-1-2_MG | ecosystem: Environmental > Aquatic > Marine > Hydrothermal vents >...
TTCGGCGACCCGGAGATGATGCTCCGGACGACCGACCCGGTCGCGCTTGCCGCGTCCTTCCCGCAACAGGTGGTCTGGCAGGCATCCATAGACTTCATAGTTGAGGTGAGCCGGGGTGGCGTGCCTGTCGAGAACGCTCTGGTGTGCATCTCCCATGAATCCGGGGCCGACCACTGGACCGGTTACACCAACGCTGGCGGCTCGGTTACGTTCAACAGCATCGTGTTCAGCACGCTCGAGGACTACGATATCGTCGCCACCGAGCAGAACTCAATACCGTTCGAGGGCACCGTCTCGGTGGTGCTCACTCCGATTCTTGTTGACATCGGCGCCAACCTGCCTGGATTGATGTACTCCGCTCTGGCCTGGGGCGACTACGACAAGGACAACGACCTCGATCTGGCCATCGCCGGTTACGATGGGGCCAACTACACCGGCTGCATCTACCGCAACGACGGCGGCACCTTCAGTGACATCAGCGCGCCCCTGGTCGGTATGCGCTACTGCTCCCTGGCCTGGGGCGACTACGACCATGACGGAGATCTGGATCTGGCCATGGCCGGCCAAACCGCGCCCGGGAGCAACGCCACCAAGATCTATCGCAATGACGGCATGAGCGGATTCACGGACATCGGCGTAGGGATCGTCGGCGTGGGCCACACAGGCGGCCAGTGCGCTCTGGCCTGGGGGGACTACGACAACGATGGCGAACTGGACCTGGCCCTTGCGGGTGCCTGGTATGACGGTTCGTTGCGTTACGTCTGCAGCATCTATCGCAACTACGGCGCGGACACGTTCCTCGATATTGAGGCCGGTCTGGTCGGCGTGGACAACTGCGCCCTGGCCTGGGCCGACTACGACAACGACGGGGACCTGGACCTGGTCGTGGCCGGCGACGATGGCACCTACAAGCGCGCCAACCTGTACCGCAACAACGGCAACGATGAGTTCGATTCCGTGGGCACGGGGCTCGTGGGCGTCGACCAGTGCTCGCTCGTCTGGGGAGATTACGACAACGACGGCAACCTCGATCTGGCGCTGGCCGGCGTCACCGGCACGGGTGACTACATCAGCCGGGTCTATCGCAATACCGGCTCGACGTTGACCGACGCCGGGGCGTCCATGACCGGCATGCGCAACGCTTCCCTGGCCTGGGGAGACTGCGACAACGACGGCGACGTGGACTTGGCACTATCCGGAAGGGATTCCTTCGGGACCAGGCATACCAAGATCTACCGCAACGACGGAGGGGGATCGTTCGCCGATATGGACGCCTCCCTCACCGGCGTGGCATACGGGTCGCTGGCCTGGGGTGACTACGACAACGACAACGACCTCGATCTGGCCCTCTCGGGTCACACCGGCAGCGCTTACGTGGCGAAGATCTATCGAACCGATGTAGGCATCGCCAACGACATGCCATCCTCTCCGACCGGGCTTTCTATCAGTCCGGCGGAGAACCGGGTCACCTTCCACTGGCAGCCGGCCGAGGACAGCCGCACGCCTGCCGCCGGCCTGTCCTACAACATCCGCATGGGTACCTTGCCGGACGATGACAACGTCTTCCCTGGCATGTCGAACACCGTCTCCGGCTGGCGACGCGTTGCGGCACTTGGCAATGCGCAGAAACGGTTGTCCTGGACGGTAAACGACTTGGCGGCCGGCACCTATTACTGGAGCGTGCAGGCCGTGGACGCCAGCTATTGTGGCTCCTCCTGGGCTCCCACGGAGAGCGTGGAGGTCGAGAGCGCTCTATTCACGGATATCGGGCTGCCCTTCGGCGGCCTCGAATACAGCGCCATCGCCTGGGGCGACTACGACAACGACGGTGATCTGGATCTGGCCGCGACCGGTTACACCGGAACCGAGCCCGTATCCAAGGTCTACCGCAACCTCGGTGGAGACCTGTTCGAGGACACCGGGGTCTCACTCACCGGCGTGGACCACGGAGCCGTCGCGTGGGCGGATTTCGACAACGACGGTGACCTGGATCTGGCCCTCGCCGGACGCAACGACGCCGACGAGCGGGTGACCATCGTCTATCGCAACATGGGCACGTGGTTTTCCAACATCGGGGCGGACATCACCGGCCTGCGGGACAGCTCCTTGGCCTGGGGCGACTTCGATAACGACGGCGATGCCGACTTGGCCATCGCCGGATTCGGCGACGCCGGGTATGCCACCGAGATCTACCGCAACACGGACGGCACCGGTTTCTCGGCCAGCGTGATCAGCCTCGCCGGGGTGAAGTTCTGTTCCCTTGCCTGGGGCGACTATGACAACGATTCCGATCTGGACCTGGCGGTGACCGGCTATGCCGGGGACGGAGTGCGGATCAGCAGGATCTACCGCAATAACAACGGCACCTCATTCACGGACATCGGGGCCGGCCTGCCCGGATTGATGTACTCCGCTCTGGCCTGGAGCGACTACGACAACGATGGCGACCTGGACCTCGCCCTCGCGGGCACAGATGCCACGGTACGGATGACGAAGGTCTTCCGCAACGACGGAGGAGACCAATTCACCGACATCGGAGCGGACATGGTCGGGCTCAGCACATGTTCCCTGGTCTGGGGCGATTACGACAACGATGGCGATCAGGACCTGGCAACCGCCGGCTACGATGGAAGTGACGAGGTCACCCGCGTGTATCGCAACGACGGCGGGGGTTCTTTCTTCGACATCGGGGTGGCCATCACGCCGGTGCGATACTGTTCGCTGGCCTGGGGCGACTACGATGAGGATGGACACCTCGACCTGGCGGTGATGGGCAGGGCAGCCGTCGGTGATCGCCGCTTCGAGATCTATCACAACAACTGGGACGTTCCCAACGCGGCGCCCAATGCGCCGAGCAACCTGTCCGCCGATGTGACCGGCGATGCGGTCACGTTCGGCTGGACGGCGGCCGACGACGACCACACACCGCCGGGCGGGCTGACCTACAACCTTCGCGTGGGAACTAGCCCCGGCGACGACGACGTTTTCTCCGGCATGGCCGACCTGTCCACCGGTCTCCGCCGCCTGCCGGCCATGGGCAACGCCCAGAAGTGCCTGTCGTGGACGCTCGAGGGCTTCTCGATGGGCACGTATTACTGGAGCGTGCAAGCCATCGACACCGCGTTCGTCGCCTCCGGCTGGGCAGGGGAAGAGAGCGTGGTGGTCTCCGCCTTCACCGACATGGGGCCGAACTGGGTGGGCCTGACCGCTGCCACCTTTGCCTGGGGCGACTACGACAACGATGATGACCTGGATGTGGTCGTGGCCGGTTCGGACGACGCAAGCGAGATAATCGCCCGGGTCTATCGCAACGACGGCGACGCGGTGTTCACAGACGTCTCCGCCGGCCTGACCGGCGTTCGAGACGCGGCCGCCGCCTGGGGCGACTACGACAACGACGGTGACCTGGACCTGGTCCTGGCGGGGTATTCGGGTTCTGGGAGCATCACCACGCTGTATCGCAACGACGGCGATGACGTGTTTATCGAGGTGGACGCCGGCTTCACGGGTGTAGGTCGCCTGGCTTCCTCTTGCTCCCTCGCCTGGGGTGACTACAACAACGACGGCCGACTGGACCTGGCCCTGGCCGGTGAAATCCAGCCAGGCATGCCCATCTGCAAGGTCTATCGCAACGACGGGAGCAACTCGTTCACCGACATCGGCGCGGCACTGACCGGGGTCGAGGACTGCGCTTTGGCCTGGGGCGACTATGACAACGATCAGGACCTCGATTTGATCGTTAGCGGCTACGAGTTAAGCGCGCCGGGAACAAATCTCTACCGAAATGACGGGGCCGACGTGTTCACCGCCGTTCCAACCACGCTGCCCGGCCTCCATCAAGGCGCGGTGGCCTGGGGCGACTGTAATTACGACGGCAATCTGGACTTGGCCCTCTCTGGTAACACCGGCGCGGACAGCTTCCTGACGGCCGTCTACCTCGGCGACGGCGCCGGCGGCTTTGTCGACCTCGGCGCCTCCCTGCTCGGTGTGCAGTACTCCTCCGTCTCCTGGGGAGACTATGACAACGACGGCGACCTGGACCTGGCGGTCGCCGGAAGAGCATGGAGCGGCACGCGTTACACCACGATCTACGACAACCACCACGCCACGTTCACCGACACCGGTGAGCCTCTGCCCGGTGTCTCGCACGGCGTGGTCGCCTGGGGCGATTACGACAACGACGACGACCTGGATCTCGCCCTGACCGGCTATTCCACCGGCGGCCGACTGGGCAACGTCTATCGCAATAACGAGGAGTCCGCCAACACCAACCCGACCTCTCCCCCCGGCCTGGCGACCGGTGTAAGCGAGCGAACCATCACCATGTCGTGGCAGGCGGCCTCCGACAGCGAGACACCGGCCGATGGTCTCTCCTACAACCTCAGAGTAGGCACGCGCGAGGGTGATGACGATGTGTTCTGTGGGATGGCCGACTACTACACGGGGCAGCGCCGTCTACCGACCCTGGGTAACGCCCAGGAGAATCTCTCCTGGTCGATCACCGTCCCCGACAATGGCATCTACTACTGGTCCGTTCAGACGATTGACTCCGCCTATGGGGCCTCCGGCTGGGCGAAAGAGGAGAGCGTGATCATCAGCTCCTTCACAGACATCGAGGCCGCGATCGACGGTTTCTACGATGGGAAGGCGGCCTGGGGCGACTACGACAACGACGGCGATCTGGATCTGGCCGTTACCGGCAGTATCAGCGCTTCCTCGGGCATCAGCAGAATCTATCGCAGCGACGGCGGGACGTCCTTCGTCGATATCGGAGCCGACCTGCTGGATCTGCACCGCTCCTCGCTGGCCTGGGGCGACTATGACAACGACGGCGACCTGGATCTGGTCATCGCGGGAATCGACTCCTCCTGGGTTCGCCACATCAAGGTCTACCGCAACGACGGCTCAGACGTGTTCACCGAGATCGCGGCCAGTTTCGGCTACGGTCTCGGCTTCTCCGCCGTGGATTGGGGTGATTTCGACAACGACGGCGACCTCGACCTGGCCGTCGCGGGGACGAAGGGCTCCGGCTACGCCGATGCTCGAATCCATCGCAACAATGGAAACGACACCTTCACCGACATCCAGGCTCCGCTGATGGCCCTGAAGGTCGGTGACCTTGCCTGGGGTGATTACGACAATGACGGGGACCTGGATCTTGTTCTCGCTGGCATGACGGACGACGACGAACGGTTCTCGATCATCTATCGCAATGACGGCGACGAGACCTTCACGGACGTCGGCGCTGCGCTCGTTGGTCTCTCTCACATGTCCGTTGAATGGGGTGACTACGACAACGACGGGGACCTCGATCTGGCCATGGCCGGCTACTACTGGGACGGCGCCAGCACGTACGTTACGCTGATCTATCGCAACGACGGCACAGGCACGTTCATCGACATCGGTGCCGAGTTGCTCGGTCTGAGCGACAGCGCGTTGGATTGGGGTGACTTTGACAGTGACGGGGATCTCGACTTGGTGGTCTCGGGCACTACGGAGGCGAGCGGTCGGTACACCAAGATCTACCGCAACGATGGCTTGGACACCTTCATCGACACCCACGAACCTCTGCCTGGTACGGCATGGAGCATGCTGGACTGGGGTGACTTTGACAATGACGGCGACCTGGACCTGGCCCTGGCGGGCAGCAGCTTGACGTCCCGCCCGCTGATCTCCCGGATCTACCGCAACGAGATCGACGTGCCCAACACGCCGCCGATGGCGCCGACAGATCTGGATGCCGAGGCGACCGGCTTGCTGATGACCTTCTCATGGCAGTCCGCCACCGACGATCAAACTCCGTCGGCGGGCTTGTCCTACAACCTCCGCGTCGGCACCAGCTCAGGGGCCGAAGACGTATGCTGCGGGATGGCCGACCTGTCGACGGGCCTGCGCCTTCTGCCGGCCACCGGCAACGCCCAGAAACGCCTCTCCTGGTCGCTCCGTGCCCCGCATTGCGGCACGTTCTACTGGAGCGTCCAGGCCGTCGACACCGCCTACGCCGGGTCCGCCTGGGCAGTGGAGCAGATTCTCGAAGTCACCTTGTTCACCGACATCGCCGTAGCCCTTACCGGCGTACAGTATGGCGACCTCGCCTGGGGTGACTACGATAACGATGGCGATCTCGATCTCGCCATCGCTGGATATGACGACACGGGTACCAGAATCTGCAAGGTGTATCGCAACGAAGGTGGAGACACCTTCACCGATATCGGGGCAAGCCTCACCGCAGTATATCAGTGCTCGCTGGCCTGGGGCGATTTCGACAACGACGGGGACCTGGACCTGGCCGTCTCCGGCTACACCACCACCGGGGCATCCACCAAGGTGTATCGCAACGATGGCGGTGTGTTCTCCGATATCGGCACCGGCTTGACCAGCGCGCAGCGTGGCGAGGTGGCCTGGGGTGACTTCAACAACGACGGTTATCTAGATCTCGCCATCACCGGAACGGACGTAGCGAATCAGGCCGTCACCAGGATCCATCGCGGAGACGGGACCGGGTGTTTCGCCGACATCGCGGCGGAACTGGTCGAGGTCGATAGAAGCGCCCTCGCCTGGGGCGATTTCGACAACGACGGCGATCTGGATCTGGTCGTCGTGGGACGTGACAATGATTCGACGCGCACCAGCCGCATCTACTGTAACAACGGCGACGACGTTTTCACCGACATCAATGCGACGCTGGAGCCGGTCGAGTATCCCGCCGTTGTCTGGGGTGATTACGACAACGACGGAGATCTGGATCTGGCCTTGGCCGGTCTCGGCGATAGTGGCGAGGTTGCCCGCATCTACCGTAACGATGGCTTAAATGTCTTCACCGACATAGCGGCCGATCTCGCCCAGGTGCGCTACTGTTCCCTCTCTTGGGGTGACTGCGATAATGACGGCGACCTGGATCTGGCACTTGGCGGTCACTCGACCGGCGATCGCCTGACCAAGGTCTACCGCAACGTCGGCGCCGACAACTTCGAGGATATGCAGGCGGACCTCATGGGTCTCTACGACGGGGCCCTGGAATGGGGCGACTATGACGACGACGGCGACCTGGACCTGGCCGTCGTCGGTTACGGCGGCGTATGGGTCGCCAAGATCTACCGCAACGACAGTACGGTGTTCAACTTGGCTCCGGGCGCGCCGCAGGGTCTTTCAGCCCTTACCGACGGCGGCACCGTCACCGTGTCCTGGGACGCGGCCGCCGACAACGAGACGCCCACGGACGGCCTGAACTACAACGTCCGCGTGGGTACCGCTCCGCAGGCGGATGACGTTTTCTGCGGTATGGCCGACACCGCAACCGGCCAAAGGCGCGTGCCCGCACTGGGCAACGCTCAGCAAAACCTCTTCTGGTCGCTGACCGCGCTGCCGGAGGGAACATACTACTGGAGCGTGCAGGCGGTGGATACCGCCTGGGTGGGCTCGACCTGGGCGACGGACGAGAACTTCCAGATCGTGTTCGAACCCGGTGACTGCGACGGCGACGGGGACATCGACCTCGATGACTACTACGATCTGTATTACTGCCTCACCGGCCCGGACCAGGTTCCGCCGCCACCCACGGATTGCGGCTGTGTGGACTTCGACGACGACGGGGATATCGATCTGAAGGACTTCGCCGACTTTCAGCAAGCGTTCACGGGCTCGTAGTCGATCTATCGATGGCAGATTGATGGTGGGTTGGGAGCAAGCGGCCCGAGAGCAAGGAGCACTGCGAAGGGCGCGTGGGATCAGCGATGCGGCCACGCTGTTGCGCGTACTCCTCGTGCACCTGGCGGATGGCTGCTCGTTGCGGGAGACAGCCGTGCGGGCTCAAGAGGCAGGGTGGTGTGCGGTGTCGTCCGTGTCGCTGTTCAAGCGATTGCAGGCGGCCGAGCAGTGGTTGCGTTGGATGGCCGAGCGTCTGTGGCGACAGCGGTGTGATCCGGTGTTGAGCCGGGACTACCGGGTTCGGGCGGTCGACGCCACAACCGTGCAGGAGCCGGGCAGCAGGGGCACGATCGAACGCGCCTATGCCAAGAGGGTCGTCGCGCAGCGCTATCCGGCGGAACTCCTGGCGGGGCAGAAGATCGAGAAGGCACGGTCCTTGAACGCACGACCCACCGAAGGGGTCGCCGGGGCCTTCGTCCGGTTCATGGATACTCAAGGTGGCGCGAGTATCCTGGGCGAACAGGGTTTTGGTGCGTGCCTGTCGGAATACCTGCGACGGGGTGGCGCGATTTCCCAAAGGCATGCCTCGAACATCGTTACGCAGTTCTATCGGAATAGGCGACCGGCTGGGGAAGACGCCTCGGAGGCGACTGACGCAGGCCCGAGAGCTTGATGAATCCGTGGGCCCGGTCTGGGCCCGGAGGTGCGAACATGTGCCGGCCTGACCCCCTGGAGGAGCTTCGATTGGAGTTGCACGCGACTCTCGCGGAGACGATCGCCAAGCTGCACAATCCCACCGAATCCGACGTGCGGCGTGTGCTCCAAGCGCTGCGCACGGGGGATCCCGAGCTCGACTGCGAGATAGACGAATATGCCGACGTGCTCATCCTCCTGGCCCTCAACAGGCCCCTATTTCCTCAAAGCCCTCAGCAAGCCCGGTTCCCCGTACGACTTCCCCCCGGGCCCCGGCCCGATCAATCTCAATTAGGGCGTTTTTGACCCGCCCGTTTATCACATTTTTCACCGGGGGGGCCGGTACTTGGTGTATAAGTAGGTAGCCACCTTCATCAACCATCTTCGCCGTCTCGTTGAAACGTGAGGACGTGGAAACATGGCCAACGGCTACCTGCACGCCGACGACGTGCTGTTCTACCATCCCTGCGAAAGCGACCGCGTCGAGTCCACTAAGGGGCTCGCCTGGACCAACGCGGGCGGCAGCTTCGAGGCCGCCGTGCTGGGCTCGGGGTTCACTCGGACCAGCGCCGGAGAGGGCAACCTCTGGTACCCCACCGGCACCTACGGTTCGCTGTCCGGCAATACCGGCTGGACCTGCGCCTTCTGGCTCAAGAGCCCGGAAGCGGACAACCAGTGGGTCAACGTGGGGGCGTTCGACGAGATCGGCAGCGCCTTCGACCCGCGTAACGCGATGGGGCTGTTCTTCTACGACTCTCCCTCGAACAAGTTTATGGGCAAGCTGAGCACGCGGGGAGGGACGGTTTCGTTTTCAGAGGAGCCGGCGAACCCGCTGTCGGGGTCCGGGTTCGTGGTCCTGCACGTGGAGTTCGGCGCCTCGGTGGCGTCCGGCTGGATCAGCCTGAACGGCAGTGGATGGCAATCGCTGGGCACGGCCAGCCGTCAGCCGCCCGACAACGACGGCAGTGGGCTGGCCATCGTCAGGCGAGACGCGCCCGCCAACTACGCGATCATCGACGAGATGATTCTCTGGAGGAACACCGAGCAGTTCACCAGCGAGGAACTCGGCAATCTCTACAAACTAGCCCACACCCACGGCCTGGGCATGGACCAATACGATGCGCAGTTCGGGGAACAATCGGGTTCGGGATCGCCGGGCTGGGAAGTGACGGAACTCCTGCGCACACACGACCATCACCCGCAGGTGATTGGGTTGTTGGACTACGTCGGGACCTCCGGCGACGTGGACGTCACGGTCTATGAACTGACCAACATGACCGAAGTGCCGCTCGGCCACAGCGGTTGTTACCCCATCGGCGACACCGGTCGCTGGGGATGGTCGACCGCCCATCTCCCCGGCGATACCAAACACGGTCAGCATTTCGTCTATCGGATGGCCACCAGCGGTGCGGCCCGGACGTTCGCCGGCGAGTTCTTCTTGAAATTCCCGGAGTCGGACAGGAGGTGACGGAGGATGGCAGCACAGTTGCCGGGCTTTCGGGAGTACGAATACAACCCCGACGCGCCGCCGGCCATCGTGGGCGAGTTGACCAGCGGGGCCATCGGCACGATCCAGGTCTGGCAGGACGGCGTGGAACTGAACCTGCCGATCAGTGGCTGTCAGGAACTCGACAGCACCGGCAAGTTCGCCTGGTCCACGGCGCATCTGCCCAAGCCCCTCGCGTCGCGCGAACAGTTCCACTGGCAGATGGACGACGACCAGCCGACAGCCGTGATCCTTGATCGATCACCCGGGCGATGGTCTGCCATAAGGCCAACTTGCCCTGCCGCGTGGAGCCGAGGGCCGCGACGATGCCCAATTGCCCGTCGTTACAGCATCAATCGGCGGAGGCGGTCGATTAGCTGGTGGCGGGTGACGTAGACCTGGTTGACCGGCATCTCGACCGTCGCCGCGGCCTGGGCTGCGGGAACGTCCTGGAGCACGTATAGGCGAAATGTGCGGAACGTCCGCGGGGCGAGAACGCCGCGGCAGCGCTCCAGGGACTCGGCCAGCTCGGCGAGCTGGTCTTTCCGCTCGTACAGCGCCGCCGGACCGGGTCCCCCATCCACGGGCTCGCCCGCGTTGAGGCACTCGCCACCCGTCTCCACCAGCGACTTGCTCTCCGGCCGGGCCTTCCGTCGGCGGACCGAGTCCACCACCTTGTTGCCTGCGATTCGCAGGACCAGGCCGCGGAAGCGATCACAGCAACCCTGGGCAACCGTGCCGTTGAGGTGTCGCCAGGCGGCGAGCATGACCTCCTGGACCACGTCCTCGGCGTCGTGCCGGCTCAGCCCCCGGTTGCGGGCCAGGCCGAAGACCGGCGGCTGATACCGGCGGAAGAAATCGCAGTAGGCGACCTCTTCCAATGCTCGATGGCCGGTCTTGGATCCTTGACACCCCTGCGGGCCGTAAAGGACAGGTTGCGGATTGGTGGAAGCCATCAGCGATCAGCTTTCAGCTATCAGCCCTTGACACGCGGCGCGGCTACGCCGCCCTTGAACGCGAAGCGTTCGCCGCGAGTCAAGGGTCAGCCGAACTGCCGCCGCCGGTCTTGTTCTCGCCCACCTGGCAGCGGAGGTTGGCCCAGAGGCCGGCGTAGTTGGTGCCGAACGTGGCGTTGCGGTTCCAGGGGTTGCCCCAGCCGTAGCGATCCTCTGTCGTGCCAATCTCCGCCTGCTCGGCGATGATCCAGCCGGACTCGGGCGTGCTGAACGTCGCCACCATCCAGAGCGTGTCGGGGATCGTCACCGGCGGGTCGATCGGGTCGGCCAGCGGCGTCCAGACATAGCCGTCCTCGGGGGTGGCGGTCCAGGTGAACGTCGTATCCGGGATCAAGGTGCCCAAGCCCTGAATGCTCGGCACGGTTCCGGCGAGCGCCCGATGGCCGTCCGCGCCCGAAATCAGGATGACCAATTGTAGAATGACTGGGATGATTTGTGTCTGGCGCATGCTTCACCTCCGTTCGAGCCGGTGTGGTATGCCAACCCGCCGCCCCATGATCGCTCACGCTCCCCAAACCAACATGGACAACGCTCCGGGGTCGGGGACCGGCGGATAGGCTGCGTTGGGTTTGGTTGCGTAGCCCCAGGCGAAGGCGTCGGGCCCACTGCCCTGGCGCACGACGCCGACCCGGCCGTAACAGGACTCCTCGCCCGGCCGACAACCGCCGGCCGCCCAAAGCAGGATGATGGCCAGCACCAGACCCGCCGTCGCAACCAGGCACGCCGCCCAACGCAGACGGCGAACCCGCCTCCTTTGTTCGATCTTCGCCAGGAGGGAGGCTTTCTGTGACGCGACGTGGGCCGCCGATGGAGCCGTGGCCTCGAGTTGGGCGTCCAACTCCCGGCCCACCCGATCCAGCAGTTCCACCGTCTCGGCAGCCTCGGGGTCGGCGCGGAGCCAATCTTTCAGTCCGTCGCACGGTTGCCCGCGGTGACGTCTGGCGGCGAGCAGGACCAGCCGCTCGTATTCCTCCAGGCTCATTCCCTCCTCGGACCCGGATCGGTTTTCAGCCACTGTGATACCCTCCGGTGCCCTGAGACCGGCGTCATGCGCGGGCACGCCGGAATCTCGCCGGCCTCGACGAACGTGTCGCCCAGGCACGAAACCGGAAGCACCATCGCCCGGTCCTCCGGCGGCAGGCGCGCCCGACGTCGTCGCTGGGCCGAAGCGGCCTCCGCCTCTAGTACAAACGCTCGATGGATGTTCTAGCACAAGTTCGGGAACTTGTCAAGCATCCCCGGTTGCGGTAGCATTACACGTCAGAGGGAGTGCCACGTGCAGAAGCTCCCCTCCACCCGGCTTCACGTCGGGACACACGTTGAGCAGGACAGGGCTTGGCGAGAGCGGCATGGCCGCCGACCGAAACCGTGCTGGCAAAGATGCCGCCTCGTGTCCGGGCTCCAGGACCGAGCCGGAATAGCACGCTCGATCACAGGGAGACCGGCGACCCATTGCGGAGGGGGCCGTGGCAGAAGAGCGGCTGCGTGAACACGGCTGGCCCGGCTGAATCGGATGCCGGACCCGCCGCAGGCGGAATGGTGGGCGGCTATCTTGATGGAGAGGATGTGGGATGAAGAAGGCACGTAAGACAAAACCCTTGATTCACTCGTAAGAACCCAAGAACGCCCGAAAAAGCGGCCCTGCCGATAGCGCCAGAGGGGGCGGTTTTCATGAAAACGGGGTTTGTACGAATGAATCAACCCTTGCGCGGCGGGTCGGCACGGAAGAAGCTACGGCGCAAACGCGCCGCGCAAGCGTTGGCGGCCGGTGCGGCCATCGCCGGCGGGACGCAAGCCTACGCCTCACCCGTTCATTTCAACAACCCGCCAGGGCCGGACCACTTCGAGTGGCACGGTGCGCTCGGCACCTCGGTCTGGCTGGACGTCACTGCCCCGGCGGCAAGCCAGACCGGACTGCCCTCGGGGCCGCTAAGCCTTGGCCAGGTCGATTATTACTCGTACTACAGCCGGGTCGAGACGAACGCCGCCACGACGGAGTTGGGAGTAGGGGGGCTATACGATTGTTTCCTGATCGACGCCCCCCCGATCCACTACTACATGCAGTTCCTGGGCTTCGATGTCGAAACGTGGAGTCCGCGGGGGCTCATCTACTACACCGGGTACGGGTCGGAACTGCCCGAGGGGTCAGTCGCCTATCTGGCCCTGCGATTCGATCCCGGCGACGGGATTCACTACGGCTGGGTGGGCGTGGTGCGTGATGGAGCCGGTCTGGACGCCTGGGCGTGGGGCTATGACACGGACCCGGTCCCCGAGCCCGGCACGTTCTCGATGCTCGCCGTCGGTGCAGCGGCGGTGGCAGGGCGCAGACGACCGGGCAGGACAGGAGTCAAGCCGAACTGAACAACCGAGTCTGGGGTGATGAGTTGTCCAACCTGACCGGTTCCGCCGGACTGATCAGCCAGTTCGTTCCTTGCCGGTTCTGAAAGCTTATCCAGCGTTTCTTCCAACTGCACCTTTAGAATGCCGGCCCAAGTGTCACGCAACACGACGGTATGTCTGGGTAGGGGGAAGTAGTCCGTATCCACGCCCTCGGCAAGCTCATCGAACTCCGACACAACGTCGGTTTGGCTGGCATGCTGCCTCCCATGACGCCCACGCACGGATCGGGACCGGCCTGACTGTCAAAATGGGTAAAGTAGAATGGACACCGCCCGACAATCTGTGCCTGCGTCGCACCTCAGGTGCAGGTGGTGCTGGCCCGCACGAACAATGTTTGGCTACCCACAATTATGCTTGACAACTAAAGCGCTCGTATTACAGTACCCTCACGCCGACGGAGACTCGCTCCCAATCTCGGCGGTTCGGCCCTGCGAGGCGATGCCGTGCGATGGAGCGTTTCGGCGAGGACATGATTGTCGAGCGGAACATGCACCAGCCAGGAGAGGCCTTTCGTGGATGACAGGACCACCAACAACCTGAACACGCATGAAGGCCGGCTGGCTGGCACGCTCGAGACGATTGCGGAGCACTACCGGTACGAGCGGTATCAGGATTGCGTTCGGGCGGCGCGAGACTTGCTGGCCGCCGAGCCGGGGAACCGCAGCGCGTGGCAATACCTGGGGCACGCCTACTACAAGCTGGAGCGCTGGGCTGAGGCACGTTCTGCCTATGAGCAGTCCCGTCCTGGCCCGTGCAACCCGTTGGTCCCCCTACGCCAGGCAGAGTGCTGTCACCGTCTGGGGCAATGGGACGAAACCGCGTCGGCGCTGCGTAGGGTCATTGCAGGCGCCAGGTGCGCGCCCATGCTCGTCAGCGCGATGAACCTCGCGATTTCCATAGGGGACGTGTGCTCGGCCTTCGATGCCGCGGAGCGTCTACGAACGATCGCCCCGCACAACCTCAGAGCGCGGGCGATCTACTCGAAGGTGTGCGAGCTGTTGGGTAGCTGAGCGGTGTGGTCCCAGGATGAGGCCGAGAGAGCGCCGCGGGGTGGCGCAGGGGCGTTGGCAGTTCGGTCTCGGGACGCGACGGTGGTAATACAGTACGGCGGGCGGTCAGAGTCCTCGCAAAAGTCTCCTGACCGCCCGGATCGGCGACAACCGGTGAAGGCTGCCGCGTAGGTGATTATCCCACCCGCAGCAGTCTGCTGCAAGGGTTCTTTCCCACCGGTTGGTTCTCAGTTTCGTGGCTGGGCGGCGGTTCGCACGTTCGGACTCGCCATCCGGCGGCGACGCGCCGGAGTTCTCGGAGACGGTCTCCGGACGCCGTCCAGCCTATCGGGAGGAGGTGCGCGGCGCGGACTGCAACCAGTCAAGATCAGTGGTGCTCTTTGGAGCAGGGAAAACGTTTGGTTCATCCGGCGGAAGCGTACCTGGGGTCGCAAAAAGGCGGACATACTGGTCTCATCTGAGGTTTGTAAAGGACTTCAGATTAAGGAGATACCAGCATGTCCACGAGCTTACTGTACCACGGATTCGGGATTCGGGGCTACAAGCACCTGCGGACGGATTACGTCGGAAGAGAGGTGGTCTTCACGATTCGCCAGGAGCGAGACCGGCTTCGGTGTCCCGCTTGTGGAGGCCGGAATGTGCATCCCCACGGCCAGGTGAAGCGGCACTTCAAGGCCGTACCGATTGGTGGCAAGCCGGTGAGCATCGTGTTTCCCATTCCACGCGTCAGTTGCCCAGCTTGCAACGTTGTGCGCCAGATTCAGATCGGGTTTGCCGACCGGCGTCGGAGTTACACCAAGTCCTTCCAACGCTATGCGCTGGATCTCTCACGACACATGACCATCCAAGATGTGGCGGAGCACTTGAACATCGGTTGGGACGTGATCAAGGACATCCAGAAACGCGACCTGACCCGGCGGTTCGCGCGACCGAAGCTCAAGCACCTGCGTAAGCTCGCCATCGATGAAATCTCGATCAGAAAAGGTCATCGCTATCTGACGGTGGTCCTCGATCTGCAAAGCGGGGCGGTGGTGTTCGTGGGCGACGGGAAGGGGGCCGATGCCCTCGTGCCCTTCTGGAGGCGTGTGCGGCAATCAGGTGCGCGGATCGCGGCGGTCGCCATGGACATGTCCGCAGCCTACATCGCGGCGGTTTCCACTCATCTACCGGAGGCCGCCATCGTTTTCGACCACTTCCATGTGGTCAAGCTCTTTAACGAGAAGCTGTCGAACCTGCGGCGGGATTTGTATCGCGAGGCCACGGATAAGATGCACAAGGAGGTGCTCAAGGGGACGCGCTGGTTGCTGCTGAAGAACCCCGACAACCTGAACCCGCAGCGTAAGGAGTCCGAACGTCTTCAAGAGGCCCTGCGCCTCAACCAGCCTCTGGCTCTGGCCTACTACATGAAAGAGGAGCTGCGCCTGTTCTGGAGCAAGACTGACAAGGAGGAAGCCGAGGCCTTCCTGGCCGACTGGCTCAGCGCCAGCGCGAATGGGAGGTTGGTCAAGCTCCGCGACAACAAACACTTACGGCCTTGACACGGCTCACTTCATGGGAGGCAACCATCAGCCTCTGCCTCCACCAGGACACCCTCGACGCCGCCCGAACCAGCGCCAAACAATCGGCCCAATCCGAAGTCCTGCCCTCCAGTGGGCTCAAGCACCTCGAAGATGTACGGCATGCGACCGTTTTTTCGTATTCAGCGGACCGTGGACACCGGGTCCGGTGGCTGACCTTTGGTGTGGCACGTCCTTTGCAAGATTCTTTCCGTCGTTCACGTACCTTGATCCGTTCCTGTAATGGAGACCAGCGATGAACACCCACAAATCAGAATTCCTGTTGGGAACGGCTGCGTTGATGCTGCTGATTTCCGGTTGCGCGACCACGCACAAGGTCCGGACCGGCCTGGTGTATGGTGGCGACTGCAGGCCAGGGCATCTGTGCCCAGAGTTCAGCTTCATCGACGAGGAAGGCAGCCCCGACACTTTCTCGCATGTCCGCGGCGCGGTGACTCTGGTCGTCTTCCCCGACGATCCGAGGTGGCCGAACTGCGACAAATGCAAGGACTTGGTCGATCTAGCTGCACGGCTAGAGAGGCCAAGGACCTCGGTCGTGGTCGTTAGCGTGAGGAGCCCCGAGGATCAAGAGCAATGCTCCGCCGCTGCTCTGCACCGCTACGACGTCGATTGGCCCGCCCAGTTGGTGGCCCTCTGCGACCACCACGGGGGCGTGCGGGACCTCTTCGGAGGTGATGCGCTGGGCAAGTTCTTCGTCGTCGACGGCGACGGACGCATCGTCGGCCGCGGCCCGCTCGCCGACCGGGAGGCCCTGGAGGAGTGTGCGCGTAAGGCCGCCCAACACCATGAAGATGAAGTATGGGCAATGTACTGGGCAGAAGAGTGGCAGGTTGGTGGGGGTCCCTCTCTGGACGTAAACTGAGAGTGTCGCTCATGGCAGGTGATGGTGTCGCCACGAGTTCGGTCCTGGAGTGGGCACACCTCCACGAGGAGCGATAACCAATGAACTGGGTGCAGTGGCTTGGTGCCGGCATATTGGTGGTTGTCACGGCAATCGCCGTGGTTGACGCCGTCGCTTGGCTGGTTCTCCGAATACAGCAACACCCAAAATCCATCGAGTTGCAGGACGCAACCATCAGCTTCTGCCTACATCAGGAAACCATCGACTTCACCCGAGGGGGGTACGATATGCAGGCGCTGGCGGAGTGCGCCGCCTTACACGCCGGGCTATTGTAGGAGGTGCCTGAGTAGGATCGGGCCCGTCAACCTGAGAGCAGGTGCCCCAATGTCCCCAACCGACCGCAAATACATCGCCATCATCGGTGCTTCGACGGACCGGAAGAAGTTCGGCAACAAGGCGGTCCGCGCCTACGCGCGCTTGGGTTGGCGGGTGTACCCGATTCATCCGGTGGAAGAGGAGATCGAAGGGTACCCGGCCTTTCCCACCATCCGGCACATTCCTGGTCCGGTGGATCGCGTCTCCATGTATCTTCCACCCGACAAGGGCATCAAGATCCTGGAGGACATTCGCAAAGTCCAACCCCCGGAACTCTGGCTGAACCCGGGCAGCGAAAGCGACAAGCTGGTGACCAAAGCCAAAAAGCTGGGGCTCAACGTGATCCAAGCTTGTAGCATTCTGGACATCGACATTTCTCCGCCCGACCTGCCCGACGACTGAGCCCTCCCCCGCATCATCACCACCTCCGGCCATCCTGGATCATTCATGAACGCAGTCGTCATGCCGCTTCGCGGCACCCGGAAACCATGAAAACAGACAGTATGGGTCAGTTGCACCGAGCGGCAGCCCGCTGTTTCCAGAGCAGAGACGCTGAGTGGGTCCCCCACCTCTGCAGAGGCGGGGGACACGAATGGTCCGCCAATTCGCGTCAACGAGGCGCGGACTTTAGTCCGCGCCGACTGAAGTCCGCGGCTCGCTTGCCAATAATGGCAGGTGGGGTAAGTGAAGCGGCGAGGCGCGCACCCCATGACGCCATCCACCACGCTCTCCATGATCGAGCAGCAGAGCATGCACGGATCCGGTGTTTCGGCGCCTTCACGTCGGCGTATCTTGTCCGTCTTTGCCATCTGTCGGCTTCCCACCGAAACCGCAGCTCGAAGCGTCGGCCTGCCCCCACGGGCGCTCCATTCTGCAATGATTCTATTTCAGGCGTTTCAAAATGCAAGGTCCCGCTAAACGACCGCCACCGCCGGGACCCCATGGGCGGGGGAGCAGGCAGCCTGGAGGGGCCCCAGTGGTCCTCCCATCGCGTGGCACGCCCGCTGCCCCATGGTTCCGACGGTGATCGCCGAGCCTCGTCTCCCCTCCCCCCGCAAACCGCCATTCTGGCCGGCGCCGCTCGACTAGGCCAAACTGACGCCTCCCATCGTCGAGCCTGAAAAACGGCATCGTCCTAAACCCATTCCGCCCAGGAGGTTGCATGAGCATGTTGAGGTTGCTCAACATGGCCTCCAGGTTGCCAGTTGTTTGGCTGGAGGCCAGACATGAGTGGCCTGGGTGGATAGCACAGGTGTTCAAAGCCTGCGACTCAGCGGCCTGTCGGCTCTTCAGAGCGAGGCCAACCGAGACCCGGCTGGGCACTCGCGGGCCGGCCGAAGGCAGGATGCTTACTGCCGGAGGTGTCCGAAGGAGAAGTGCATTTCTGCCGAGAGTCGGCAGAGGCAGAGGGGTAGGTGTCGCCGTGAGCCACGTATATGGTCCAGTACCTTCGCGTCGACTGGGGCGGTCGTTGGGCATCGACCTCGTTCCGTTCAAGACCTGCACGTACGATTGCATTTACTGCCAACTTGGCCGCACAACTCGCAAGACCGTTGCGCGAAACGTCTGGGTGCCACTTGACGACGTAATCAGCGATCTGGAAGCCAAACTTTCCCGCCAACCCGATTACATTACGCTCGGCGGCTCCGGAGAGCCGACGCTTCACACGCAGATCGGCGAACTGATCGAGCGAATCAAGTCACTGACGAGTATACCGGTCGCCGTCTTGACGAACGGCTCGCTGCTGTACAAGCGTGAGGTGCGACGAGCGCTCGGGGCGGCTGACCTGATCATTCCCTCGCTTGATGCCGGCGATGAGATGCAGTTCCGCCACATCAATCGACCACACAAAGCCATCTTGTTTGACCAGATGTTGGAGGGCCTCATCGCTTGCAGGAACGAGGTTCGTGCCCAGTACTGGCTTGAGGTCCTCTTGCTCGCGGGCTGCACCGAGACCAATGACCAGATCGCGAGGTTGATCCAATGGGTTGATCTCATCAGACCGGAGCGCGTTCACCTGAACACCGTGACGCGTCCCCCCGCAGAGGATTTCGCCCTCGGCGTCTCGCGATCGCGAATGGCTGAATTGGCCGCGTTGTTTCACCCTCCCGCCGAGGTCGTTGCCGATTACAGTGATATTCACCAACAGGCCGAATTCCCGGTAAGTCGAGACGAGATCGTGAGCATGCTGCGAAGACGGCCATGCTCCATCAGCGACATTGCCGGAGGGCTCGGCATGCACAGAAATGAAGTCATAAAACACGTTGAGGAACTGGATGACGAGGGCTTATTGCGGTCATTCCACACCGGACGTGGGCGTTACTATCGAGCTGCAGAGCCATGCCAAGCAGGTGACAGATGTCCTGTCGCCAGCGCCGACGGAGCTGACGCAGTCGAATGATGAGAACCGAGAAAGACTACCATTGGTGTCCTTGTGGCGATCCTTACAGTCGCCGTGGCGGAGGCTGGTTCAGCGGCAGAGCACACGATGGTGTCGCAACGAATTGGGTCCTGGAGTGAGCACGTTCCCAGGGGGAGCGACAGCCAATGAACTGGGTGCAGTGGCTTGGCGCTGGCATATTGGTGGTTGTCACGACAATCGTCGTGGTCGACGCCGTCGCTTGGCTAGTTCGCCGAATACGGCAACACGCAAGATCCATCGAGTTGCAGGACGCAACCATCAGCTTCGGCCTCCATAAGGACACCATCGACGCCACGCAAACCAGCGCCAGGCAATCGGCCAAATCCGAGAAGCTGACCCAGAATGAGCCGGAGCATCCCGAAGACGTACGCCATGCAGCGGCTTTCTCGCATTCAGTGGCTCGTGAACACCGGGTCCGGTGGCTGACATTTCGTGTGGCACGTCCCTTGCATCATTCTTTCCGTCGTTCGCGTACTTGATCTGTCCTTCTTATGGAGACCAGCGATGAACACCCACCAATCAGGATTCCTGTTGGGAACGGCTGCGTTGATGCTGCTGATTTCCGGTTGCGCTACTACGCACAAGGCCCGGACCGGTCTGGTGTATGGCGGTGACGTCAAGCCGGGCTATCCGTGCCCCGACTTCGCGTTTCTCGACGAGGACGGGAAGGTGAACGCGTTTTCGGCCACGCGCGGCACCGTCACGATCGTTGTCTTCCCGAATGACCCGGATTGGCCGAATTGTGAGCGCTGTAGGCAGATTATGGATCTGGCCGGTCGCGTTCAGGAGCCCAGTACACGGGTCGTGGTTTTCAGCATCCGGAGTGGAGGGGAATCCGTACAGCGATCCGTTGCGGCCGTGAAGGAATGCGAACTGGCCGGCAAGGTTCAGCTCACCGCGTTGAGTGATTGCCAAAACAGATCAGCAAACTTTTCGGGCCCGGCGCTGAAGGGAGCTGCTTCGTCGTTGGATCGGATGGCCGCATTGTCAATCGCGGTCCGCTCACCGATCTGAATGCCCTGGAGAACTGGGCGCAATCCGCCGTGCAGGAGCATGAGGGCCGTGTCTGGCCGCCAACCGTATAGAAAGAAGAGACGGTGCTCGGCAGCAGGCGAGCGCGAAACCCTGTTTGCTCATCAGCGCGAAGTGGAGTTCCTCGCCGTGCAGAAAGTCGGTTGACCCGCGAAAGAATCATAGTCATGGCGAACCGGCTCAAGGATTTCATGACGTTTCGGATCGAGGGAGATGCCGGGGATGGCATCATCTCGATGGGAAACGTCCTGGCGAAATCGATCGCCCGCAGCGGCGGCCACGTGTACACCTTCCGCACCTATCCTGCTGAGGTACGCGGTGGCCAATCAACGTTCCAACTCCGGGCCGGTCCTGAGCCGGTACACTCGCAAGGGGATAAGGTCGACGTGTTCGTCGCCTTGAATGAAACGGCTTTTCACCAGCATAAGGCCGATCTGAAACCCCAAGACGGTGTGCTTATTCACCCCGACGTGAAGGGCGTCTGGGAAGGGAGCAACGCGTACGGGGCCGTCCGCTATGCTGTTGATTTTGATCGCATCACCAAGCAGGCCGTCGGCAACCTGAAGGCCAAGAACGTGGTGGTCATCGGGATGCTGGCGGAGCTGTTCGGACTCGATCCGGACACCATCAAGACGGTACTGGCCGATCAATTCAGGAGCAAGGGCGAGAAGGTCGTTGCCGCCAATTCGCGAGCCCTTGACGCGGGGGTCCTTCATACGCAGAAGCACATCACCAAGATCGACAAGCACCGGCTGACGTTTGGCGACCGGACTGACCTCCTCGTGATGTCAGGCAACGAGGCCATCGCGTACGGGGCGCTTCTGGCTGGCGTCCGCTTCTACGCGGGTTACCCCATCACTCCCGCCAGTGAGATCCTTGAGTGGCTCGCCAAGCACCTGCCCCAATTCGGGGGACGCGTCGTTCAGTCGGAAGACGAGATCGCCGCACTGAGCATGTGCCTCGGCGCCTCCTTCGGTGGAGTGAAGGCGATGACGGCCACTTCCGGCCCGGGGCTGTCGCTGATGAGTGAGATGATCGGTTTGGGGTCAATGGCGGAGATCCCGGTGGTGATCGTGGATGTGCAGCGCGGCGGGCCAAGCACGGGCATGCCTACCAAAGACGCCCAGGGCGACCTCGATTTCGCCATCTATGGAACACCTGGCGAAGCTCCCAAGGTTGTGCTCGCACCACACGACGTTGAGGACTGTCTGTACCAAACCATCAATGCGGTCAACATCGCTCATCGCTTTCATATCCCGGTGATCTTGCTTTCGGGACAGTCTTTGTCGCACCGAACCGAGACAATCGCACCGCCCGACCTGAGTAAGGTGGCTATCTACGAAGAGAACTTCTTCGATGGGGACGGGCGAAGCGAACAAAGATTCTGCCGCTACGATGAACGCGCAGAGGCTGGCACAAGCCGTCGATCGATTCCCGGTTCGGCTGGCGGAGAGTATCGGGCCACCGGCTTGGAACACGACGACTGTGGCCTGCCGCGGTTCGACCCGCAGACCCGGGAACGGATGGTCGCCCGGCGGCGGCGTAAGATGCACGCCATTTCCAAGTTTTTCCACGCCGCCGATCGCTCCCCGCAACAAGATGCGACGGTTGGCCTGATGGGATGGGGCACGACCACCTCGATCGTGCACAAGGTGGTTCGCCGGGCATCGAATCAGGGTCTCAAGCTCACTTGCCTTTGCCCAAAGATCCTGTTTCCGTCGCCGGATCAGACGATTCGAGAGTTCATCAAGCCGCTCAAGAAGATCTTCATCTGCGAGACGAACTCGACGCGACAGTTCGCCGAGCTCATCAAATCGCGCTACAGCGCGGAATTGATCCGGGGAAACGTTGAGGTGATTAGCATTACCAAGGACACCGGGCTGCCGTTCACGGCGGCAGAGGTCTACGGGCCAGTCGAGGAGGTGCTGCGTCATGATCGCCACCAAGAAACCGTCAACCTTTAAGGGAGATTTCAAGCCCACTTGGTGTCCGGGATGTGGCAACTTCGCCGTGCTCGCCGGGTTGGATCGGGCTTTGGTGGGCCTGGAGTTCCACCCGGAGGAAGTGGTTATCTGTTCCGGGATCGGATGCTCGAGCCGGTTCCCATTCTTCATGCGTACGTACGGGTTCCACAGCTTGCATGGGCGAGCCCTGGCTGTAGCGACCGGGCTCAAGGTTGCCCGTCCCGAGTTAACCGTCATCGTCACCACCGGAGACGGCGACGCGGCCAGCATCGGCGGCAACCACTTCATGCACGCCCTGCGCCGGAACGTCGACCTGACCTGCATCATCATGGACAACCAGGTCTACGGGATGACCAAGGGCCAGACCTCCCCCACCTCGACTCGCGGTTTTGTGACGAAGTCAACGCCTTACGGTGCCCAAACGCCGGAAGTCGATCCGGTATGGATAGCCCTGGCGTTGGGCGCCACGTACGTGGCCCAGGGGGCTTCCCACGACCCGAAACAACTCGCAGCCTTGATTCGCGCTGGCATCGAACACAAAGGCATGGCGGTGATCAACGTGACGTCGCCATGCGTGACCTTCAACCGCGCCTGCGACTATAAGTTCTATCAGGAGCGGTCGTTCAACATTCTCGATAAGCAGCCGGACTACGATCCGTCCGACCGGTTGGCCGCGATGGAGCTTGTGCACAACAATCAGGGTCAGTTCCCCCTGGGTGTCCTGTATCGTGCTGAGGCTGCAACCTTTGACGAACAACTGACGGCCGTGGCTGACCGCGCCGCGGCGACCGAGGTGACGTTAGACGATGTTGCAGAGACGTTCCACTGAACACCAAACGGTAAACCTGCAACCGCGTGGTCGCGGAAACAAAGGCGCACGCAACGGTCGAATGATGAAGGTAGCATTGGCTGTGCAGAACGACGCGGTTTGCCCTCGGCTTGACTGTGCTCAGCGCCTGATCGTTCTAGATGTTCGCGACTCGGCGGAGCAGTCCCGCGAGGTCCTGGATATCACGGATTGGCCGGCACGAGGACGCGCTGCGCGTCTGGCGGACCTGGGGGTTGATACGCTCGTTTGCGGCGTGCTATGCAGATTCGACGAGGCCGGGTTCGATGCGTCGGGCATCCGCTTGGTGTGTGGCGTATCAGGCCCGGTCGAAACCGTCGTCAGGGCGATCCATTCGAGGACGATCGAACCTGACCGCGACTACTGGCAGGAGAATTGCAGACGGCGTGTGCGACAGCGCCCACGCACAACGCGGACTGGAAGAAAACCGCGTCGTCACGGTGACACGCGATGATCGCTGTGCGCCCGAGGCGCAGTCCCAAGGCCTCGGCCCGCACGTCACGAGTTGCTATGGCACTACGGCGCCAGGAGGTTTATCATGCCGCGAAGAGATGCAACAGGGCCAGAAGAGGCGGGACCTCGAACAAAACTGGGCCAAGGAGACTGTTTGACCGATCCATCGGAGGCCGAGGCCAGCGAGGATGTCTCGCGGACACGAGGTCGCATGCGTCGCCGGGATCGCTGCCGGGATTGTGGCCGCGGCAAAAGCCTGCGCAAAGGTTTTTCCCACGGGCGCCGACCGCATTAGGCGCCTGAGGGTTGATGGGAGGTCAGACAACAGCGCCAGCGCGTTGGTCCCGTGGGTGGCGACTCCACGGTCCTGTGGGCGGGAGTGAAGCGCCCACATCCCGGATCTGCCGGTGCCTGTCTAGCGGTGCCGGGCGCTGGGGCCGGAGCGACATTAGGCCGTGTACGCACTCGGTCCACTCCTACATTGTCGCTACCCGGCAGGCTGTACGCGAGGAGGCCCTCATGAGCAAGGCGGAAGAATCAACCGAATCTGCAATGTCAAGAAGCCTGTTGCTTCCCCTGGACCAAGTCGCCGCGGTTTTAGACGCACTGAATTGTGGGGCATTGTTGTTGGATCGGTCGGGACGGGTACTCCATGCGAACGCACGCTTGTGCGAGATGTTTGGCCTGACCTGCGAAGAACTCATTGGGGACAATCTGCACCGGCTCTATCGCGCAGAGAATGGGAGCCGACACCTGGATCGGGCCTTGGAGAGCCTCGACCAGGCCACGGAGACCGAATTCTATATACTCCGGTCCGACGGGACGAAGCTTCCAGTCATTCTCTCCGGGCGGCAACTCTTTGAGGCACCTCGTCTACCCGAGCATCGGATCATCACGGTCGTCGATGTTTCACGGCAAAAACACGCGGAAGATCAGTGTAGGGACCAGTATCGTGAGTTGAGTAAGCTCAGCGACACTTGTATTGAGCAGACGATCGAACTCAAGACATACTCGAGTGCGCTCGAGGAGCGTGTCCGCGAGCGGACGGCCGAACTACACGAAGCCAACATCGAGGCAGTCTTCATGCTCGGTGTGGCGAGTGAAGCCAAGGATTCAGACACGGGCGCGCACGTGCGTCGGATCCAGCATTATTCGACGGCGATCGCACGAAAGCTCGGTCTTTCCGATGACCAAGCCGAGAGAATCGGTCTTTCGGCGGTTTTGCACGACGTCGGTAAGATTCATGTGCCTGATCGCATCCTGAAAAAGCCCGGCAAACTCACGAAGGAAGAGCGTGCGATCATGGAGGCGCACACCGTTGCCGGAGAACACATATTATCCAGGAAGAAGTTCTTCGACATTGCACGGCGAATCGCACGCAGCCATCACGAGAACTGGGACGGCAGCGGTTATCCCGATGGGCTCTCCAGCACCGCCATCCCGCTGAGTGCGCGCATCGTTCATATCGCCGACGTCTTCGACGCACTGGTCTCCGAACGTGTGTACAAGCCAGCATGGACCGTGAACCGTGCGGAGCAACACGTTCGTAATGCGAGCGGCCGCTCGTTTGATCCGGAGGTGGCGGCTGCTTTTCTCGGGCTTCTCTCGTCGGGAGAGCTGGATGCTCTCGTGGGTTAGCGCCCCGCGCACGATCTGTGGCTCGCCGGGCGCAAGGCGAACCGTGGAGGGCTTTGCGTCCCGTCCGCCGAAACGGATTGACCGGGATTGTTGCGTGTTCGAAGAGAGATCAAACGCCATAAGGCCCGCCAGTCGCTCTACACGGGGTTTCGGACGGTCATCGGCATGAAGCCCCATACCGGTCTGCCTCTCCCCAGCACTCAGTCGGCCGAGGTGTCCTTCTGGGGCCGGAGCCAGAGCTTCAACAGGAGCTATCCCGGCCAGACCCAAAACTACGGATGGGCCGACAATCATGGGCAGATTCCTCCGCCGGGCGGCTAAAAGGCGGTGTATAAGGAGGGTAAGTGAAGCACGCCAACGCTCGAAGTGTACGTCGGGGAAGATCAACTTTTACCCGCCGGGGCGGCCCCGGGCTTCTACGGGGACGACGGCTGGGACGACCCCATCGGCCTGGGCAAGTTCAACGGCCGGACCTTCGTCACCGATCGCCGTTGTGCGCGAGCGTTATGACCGTGACGGTTTCAAAGTCCATGCCGCACCACGCAGCCGTCAAAGGCCCACGTCAGCAGGATGCCAAGCTGTTCCTCGATGGTCCGCAGCTTGAGGAAGAACGGGTTCTTCCTGTTGCCGCCGAGTTGCCTGAACGCCTGAGTGATGTAGACGCCGCCACCGTGAAACGGTTTGGCCACCTGAGTCCGCCCACGGAGAATGGGAAAGCACCAGTAGATCACCCTGGAATCGACGTCTCGGACATGGGTAGCAAACTGAGCCAGACGCTCGGTCGTCTGGCCGGCCTCGACCACCACCAGGAAGTACGGCTCTTTGATCAGCTTCGCGGCAAACTGCACGGCCGTGTGGCTGTCGGTGGCCCGCTCGACGTGGACCGGAGCGCGCCACACACGGCTCCTCTGGTAGGCCAGGGCAACACCCCGCGACCTTTCGAGGCCGGTCGTGTCGACGATGATCACTTGGTCACACGCGGGTTCGCGTTCGAGCCCAGCGATCATCCGCTCCAGGTGCTCGGCCGAGTGCCGCTGTTCGTCGAACAGCACGACGGCCGCGTACTTGAACTCCGCCTCCTGTCGGGCCAACGCTTCGTAGTCGTCCGCCTGATCGATGTGTCTCGTGGCCCACTGGTCGGTGCGGAAGAGCCGACAGAAGCCAGGGGCATCAGTGCCGGGGTCTGCCGGATCGCGTCGGCCAATTGGCTGAGCGAGGCATTCTCCAGAAGCCGCGGAACCTTGATGTACTCACGAGTACCCCTATGGCCCAGCTGAGCCTCCAGCCGCCGACGTAGGGCCTCAAAGCAGCCCGGCAACTCCCAGCCTTCCAGCGGTCGGGCGAAGTCCAGAGCCCCGGGCTTGCGTTCTGACAAGGCCAGATAATGGATGGGATCGTACTCGGTATGCTCCTTGCCCCAATGCCATCGGTGCGTGGCGACCAAATGGCTGTCCACCACCAGGCGAACCTTATCGATGCCCGCCACGATGGTGACTTGGCGATGGGCGTAGGCCGTGGGAACTGAGTAGCTGTTGCAGTCAAAACGCACCAATGACAGCGAATCGGCGTCGGCATGCTCGATACGCCGGGCCTCGTAATCCTGCTTGGGCAGCGCCAATAGGGCCTGGCGTTCCTCTTCCAGCAACTCGCTCTTTGTGGTGTTCTGGCCTCGCAGACGCCGCTGAAGGTCCTGGCGGCACCCGTCCTCCAACTCGGCATTGAGGGCCACCTTTGCCGCCTACGCCGCCATTCCCTCCATTACCGCCATCTGTATCATAATTGAGAGGCCAGACAATCCACCGAGCGCCGCCGCCGCCGCCACCACCGCAGCCACCGTGCCCCCCTCGACCGTTATCACCCGGCTGGGGTACGAGTGGAGCACTGCCCGCGTCCCCGTCCTCGCCATCGGTGCACAGTGGTTGGAGATCGCAGTAGGCAGGATCATCATCTTCCCAGGGGTCGTGTCCGCGCCCGCCAACGCCGCCGGGACCGCCGGTGCCGCCCGAGTAGCTGTCCGTGATGGTGCCATGGTTGATGAGCACACAGCAAACCCGCAAACGGTTGCCGCGGGTATTGAGCGTGGCCCCTTCGTTCACAATCACGGTGTGCCAGTCTTCATCACCGTCCATCTCATCGTAGCCCCCAGGCGGAATCTCCAATGTATGGCCCGTTCCGGCGTTGCCGAACGGTGAGTCTGGTGCGCACCAGTCATTCGGCGGATCGGCCAGCACCGGCACCGCGGGCGTCAGGCAGCAGGCCAGATACACAACGATCCCCGCGCAAGATACGCTTGCGAACTCTGCACGTTTCATGACGCTCCCCTTTCCTTGTTCTATCGTGTGTCCGAATTGGATGGACATTCCTGCTTCGATCGGAGGCTGACTCGTTACTCTTGCCACGAGCCAACCCTTTGCGTATGCCATCTTAGACCGACGCCGACCCTGCTTGGCGGCGCTGCTTGGGCATACGTCGCCGAAGCCCACGACGCCGAGTTGGCTTCGTCGTGTTGGAGACCGAGGGCAGCACCACGCGTTGCAACGGGCCTCTCATCGATGAAGAAGACTGCGCGAGGGGACAAGTCTGTCCGGCACGGCGGCACCAAGCGTAAAGCATCTCTGCTTCTCCGCTTCTCTTCAAAACGACCCCGACCGAAAAGCCCTTTTGATCTGATGATGAATCGGACGTAGATCCAGGTCGCTTTTAGCGTCTTGAACGCTTCCTCCACATGGACCAACTGCATGTACCACGCCCACAGCACGCAGCCCAACCAGCAATCCCCGAACGAGCGCGAATGCCGAAGGCGCAGCTCGGTGAAAACATACGACAAGCAGGGTACCGTGCTACGCCTGGAAACGACCCTCAACGACATGCGGGGCCTGAAGGTCTTCCGCCGCCGCGCCGAGGAACCGCAAGGAAAACGTGAATGGTTGCCGTTGCGTAAGGGGGTGGCGAACATGTCCTGCCGCGCCCAACTCTCCCACTCCGCCAACCGCCGTTACCTGGAAGCGCTATCCAAAATCGACGCCCACACGCCCTTGTCCCGCGTCGCGGACAAGCTTTGCCAGCCGGCCTGGGACGAGCGTGGTCGGCGCGACCGCGCCCTCAACCCCCTGGCCTCTGAGGATGCCCAACTGCTGGAGAGCGAAATGCCGTCGTCAACCACGGCGCGGTAATCATCAGCGGACATCCTCCAGGGCGCTGCACCGTGACGTCGCATGACGAGGCTGGCAATGCGCACATCGCCCCAGTCAAAATCACCATGGTAGACCAAACGCACGCCGGCCGAACTCAAGCGATCGAGGAGCAGGCGGGCAGCGGTCTTGGGCTGACTTTCGACGCAGATGAGCGGAGCACTGTCCGCCCCGAGGCGGTTGGCCGCGGCCGCGACTACCGACGGGTTCTCGCAGACGTAGGCCACAGAGCCAACCGTCGTGGGATCGAAAGTAGGTGGATGACGCAGAATCTGACGAACCGTCAGACGGTATGGTTCCCCGCTCTCTGCATGAAGTCGTAGAGCTTGCCCAGTTAAGGGTTCCACGTCCGTTCGCAAGTTGAGTATCAGTATCGGGGCACTCAACTCATCGCACAGGACGCCTACGCTCGCCCACAAATCGCGCCGCGCCTCGGCGGTGTCCTCCAGTTTCACGCCGGTGAGTGACGCAACGGCGCGCTTGGCAAGTGTTGCGAGGGGCCTGCCGACGTCGAGTGCATGACTGTCGCCGCTGACCGATGCCGCCAATTCCGCCAGCGGCACGCCCTGTGCGAGCAGTCGATCGACGAGGTGAAGCGCGGAATCAAGCAGGCTGCGAGCCCCGTCGATGTCTTGCCTGACAGCCGTCGCAGGAGCCCGGAAGCGCGGATATCGCCCAGCCAATCACGGATATCGGAGGCGTTGCCATTATTGACCCGCATGACGTTCGGGCTGGCGGGACCCAAACGGGGGGCGGCCGCTTTGCTGGCGGTGCGGGGTTTCTGGCCCGACGAGGAACGAGCCGGCATCCGACGGCCTGGCATCGCCCGCGTTGAAGTGCGAGCCTACGGGACGTTCGGAGACTCGGCTCAGGAATCGTGAGCAAGCGTGCCGCCCATCGTTCAATCGAGATCGGGCAACTTTTGACGCGAGAGGAGCAGACGGATCGAACGCGCCTGGCCCGGCACCCGCGTGATCAACCCACGCTTTTCCAGGGTGACCACCATCTGGTGTGCGGATGGAGGCGTGATCTCGAAGTATCTGGCCATGTCCGCCTCGGTAGGGGGGCACTTGTGGAGCTTCGTGTAGTAGTGGATGAATGCCAGGAACTGGCCTTGTCTTGGCGTGTACTTCGGCATCGTGCCCTGCATCTGTCAAGCTCGCTTCGGCCGTCGATCGTTTCCCGCAGGTTGTATGGGCGAGCCGTCCGCGCTGGCCCGTTCTCCTTCAGGTGGCTGTGTCCCCTCGACGAACGGTAAAGCCTGGGCGGGGTCCGTAGCCACGTAGCGTTGGTCTCCAAGCGTCATGGGGCTATGCCACTCATCAGGATAGCGTGGGCGGTGCCCGGTTTCCAGGGCTGGCCATGACGGGCGGCCCTCGCCGGCTATCGGCTCGTCGCGGCGGGCCATGTCGTCGGCGTTGTGCTTCGCTGCAGGCCGGCTCCGTTGCTGTCGCGGATCGAAGAGATCCCGCCGCCGAATCTCGGCACTGATCCGGCGAACGGGGATTCGTCGGAGCTCCGCTTCACGTTACCAGGTTTTGACCAAAGGGCTGGCTCCCTCCAGCCTCGACCACGTCAGGTCCGGGGCGTCGCCGGGCAACGACGGCATTGCGGTTCAACTCTCTGCAAGGTATCGTCCGAACCGATTGGACCGGGCATCGTGGCGATGGTGCGGGCGGCACAGCGCGGCGTAGCCGCTGCCCGACAAGGAAAGTCGAGGAATCCCCCCGCATACCTCGTTGACGGATCAGCGTGATGACCAAACGACCCAAGAAGGACACATTGGCTCTGGGCATCGAGCGAGCATTAGAAATGGGCCAGTTCATATCGTACGGCCGGTCCTCGGCGTTCGTCACCCAGTTGGAAGATGCAAAGAGCAGCATTGACGCCCTGGTAGCGAATGGGGAAACCCGGCGCGCCGTCGGGCTGTACGAGCTTTTTCTGTCGGGATGCTATGAGAAGGCGGAGGAAATCGACGATTCCGGTGGCAATCTCAGCGTGTTCTTTCAGGAACTCTTCATCTCCTGGATCGACGCCAGGCAGCAGGCCGGATGCCAGCCGGACGAAACCGTGCGGCAGATTCTCCGATGGATGGACAATGATGACTATGGCTTCTGTTATCGTATTGAAGAGGATGTAGCCAAGGTACTCAACAAAGCGTCCTTCACGTTGTTCAGGAATCATTTTCAAGATCAATTCAACGCGGCGTTCGCCCCCTTCAGAGCACAAGAACCGAAATACATCTACGATTATCCCGCTATGGTTCACAGGACGGCGGCTGTCCTGAAGGCGCTCTGTGTGGCCAAGAAAGACGCCAAAGCGTATCAGGCGCTTTGCGACGTGACCCTCGCCGCTCCGAAAGATTGTGAGAACATCGCTACGCTGCTTAAGGTGAAACGCCGCTTTGCCGACGCGCTGGCTTGGGTAAAAAAGGGTCTTGCTCTCGAAGGGGAACGCCGGTGGGGCAACCAGTCGAGTCATGCCTTGAGGGGCATGAGACAGGAATTGCTCAGTAAGCTGGGACGCAGAGAGGACGCCCTCGAAGCCGCCTGGTCTGAGTTCCGGGCGTGCCCATCCGTGTACGGCTACGCCGACGTAATGAAATACGTCCCTAAGAAGGAGTCCCAGCATTGGCATCAAGAAGCGCTGCGCGTGGCAAAAAGATCCTCATTGGGCGCCTTCATTGAGATATGCGTGAAGGCCAAGGAGTGGGACCTGCTTGGCGCGCGTATCGCTTCGGTCTCGCACGGTGAGCTCGAAGGACTCAGCCATTACGTGACGGAAAAGGCAGCTACCGGCCTCGCCCGGAAACACGCCTCGGAAGCAGCCAAGCTTCACGGCGCTCTGGGAATGCGCATACTCAGCAGCGGAAAGAGCAAATACTACCGGTACGCACTCGAGCATTTCCGGAATGCCAGGAAGCTTTGGACGAGAGCTGGTCGTGATCGCATGTGGTCATCGCTTGTCGCCAGGGTGCGAAAAGAACACTCCCGGAAACATAGTTTCATCGGCGGTTTTGAGGACATCGTGGAAGGGCGCGGGTCGGATTCTCCCGAATGCTTTGAGAAGAGAGCGCAGAGAAGATGGAGAGAGCAAACGTCGAAATGAGGGTCCTGGTTCACGATCGGAGTTTCTTGAATCATGTTCAGGCTAACTCGTCCCAGCGATGGGACGTTCGGAGCACGTTTGTATGGGCGACATCAGCGCTACGGCGGCTGCCCCACTCTTGCGGATTGAAGGCGTCAGTCGCGTCTTCCGCATGGGAGAGGTTGAGGTTCCCGCGCTCGTCGATGTCGATCTGACGATCGAGACGGGTGAGTTCCTGGTCATCCTCGGACCGTCCGGTTCGGGCAAGAGCACCCTGCTAAACCTGATTGGCGGATTGGACTGCCCCACCGGCGGCCAGGTTTGGTATGACGAGCAGGACCTGGCAATCGCGGATGACAAGACACTGACAGGGTACCGCCGCGAGAAAGTCGGCTTCATCTTTCAGTTCTACAACTTGGTGCCAACCCTGACGGCCTACGAGAACGTGCAGGTTGCGACGGAACTGGCCGAAAACCCGCTGGACCCGGCTGAGACGTTGGCGCTTGTGGACTTGGCCGACCGCGCGGACCACTTCCCGGCGCAGCTTTCGGGTGGCGAACAGCAACGCGTCGCCATCGCACGGGCACTGGCCAAGCGCCCCGAGTTGTTGCTCGCGGATGAGCCGACCGGGGCATTGGACCTGCCGACCGCGCGCAGCGTGCTCGGGATTCTCCAACGGTTGAACCGTGAGCGACGGCTGACCGTCGTTCTCATCACGCACAATCAGGCCATCGCCGGCATTGCCGACCGCATGGTGCGTTTGGTCAGTGGGCGCATCGCCGAGTCGCGGGCGAACGAGAACCCCATCGCCGCGGACGAGGTGGTCTGGTAGATGTGGGACAGGTCTTGCAACCGGTTAGACGGAGCCCGGTGACGTGCGTGCGTTGCATCGAAAGCTGATTCGCGATTTGCTGGGCAGTGCGGGGACCCTGCTGAGCGTGGTGGCCATCATCGCCATCGGCGCCGGTTCGTTCGTCGGGCTCGGCTCCGCCCAGCGCATCCTCGAAGCCTCGCAGGCGGCTTACTACCGCGAATACCGCTTCGCCGACTTCTGGATTGACGTGAAGAAAGCGCCGCTCAGCGCGATCGAGAGAATCGCCGAGCTCCCTGAGATCACGTCGTTGGATGCCCGCGTGGTGTTCGATGTGATTCTCGATCTGGAAGGCAAAGAGCGACCGCTCGCCGGCCGCTTGATCTCGACTCCGGCGCGCGGGTTCGACCGGACGCTGAACGGCATCTGTCTGATTCGTGGATCGGGCTTTTCCGACGACCGGGATGAAGAAGTGATTCTGAGCGAGGCGTTCGCCCAGACGCATGACCTGGAGATCGGCGACCGCATCAGGCTGATTCTGAACCGTAAGCGCGAGTCGTTCGTCATCGTCGGCACGGCCATCAGCCCGGAATACGTGTACATGGTCCGCGGTCCGGGCGACCTGGTCCCCGACCCCGAGCATTTCGGGATTCTGTATGTCAAGGACGAGTACGCCCGCGAGGTGCTCGGCTTCAAGGACGCCTGCAATCAGATCGTCGGGCGTCTGGTGTCGAGAGCTCCGGATCACGTTGACGTGCTCTTGGAGCGCATCGACCGCATGCTCTCACCGTACGGCGTATTGGAGATCACGCCGCGATGGCGGCAGGCCTCACATCGTATTCTGTCGGACGAGATCACCGGGCTGGCGGTATCGGCGACGATCATGCCTGCGATCTTCCTCGGCGTCGCGGCGCTGGTCCTGAACATCCTCATGATCCGGCTCGCCCAGCGGCAGCGCACGACGATCGGCACGCTCAAGGCGCTGGGCTATTCGGATCGCAGCGTTATGTCGCATTATCTCTCGTTTGGCGTGGTGGTGGGAATTGTCGGTGGATTGGCCGGTGCGGCGCTGGGTATCTCGCTCGCCTATGGCATGATCGAGATGTACAAGGACTTTTTTCAGTTCCCCAGCTTCCTGTTCTGCTATCACCCCGACCTGCTGCTGATCGGAGTAGCCATCAGTGTCGCTTTCGCCGTCGCCGGCACCGTACGCGGCGTCCGTGAGGTGCTCAGACTCCGTCCGGCTGAGGCGATGCGGCAAAGGCCACCCGAGCGCGGCGGTTCGATCGTCCTCGAACGCTTTCCGCGGTTGTGGCGAGCGATGGGATTTCGGACGCAGATGGCCCTGCGTTCCCTGTTCCGCAATCGCACTCGGACGCTGACCGCGATCGTCGCCACGATGCTGGCCACCGCGATCATCTTCATGGCGCTGGCCATGTACGACTCGTTCCTGTACCTGGTCGAGTATCAGTTCGACATGGTCGCCCACAGCGACGTCGACGTCGGCATGCGGGATGAAAAATCGACGTCGGCGCTGTTTGAAGCCCGGAAACTGCCCGGCGTCGATTACGCGGAACCCGTGCTGGGGCTGAGGTGCGACCTGCGTCACGGCCGAAGTGCGCGGCGTATGACCATCACCGGCCTCTCCCCACAGCACCGGCTGACCACGCCCATGGGTGCTGACGACAAACCGATTCGGATACCGAGCGACGGGTTGGTACTCTCACGCAAGCTGGCCGAACTGCTCGAGGCCCGCGTCGGCGATCCGCTCGAACTCACGCCGGTGCGTGGCCGTCGCGATACGAAACGTGTTCGGGTGGCGTCCGTCGTAGAGAGCTTTCTCGGTATGGATTGCTACGCCGACGCGCGATATCTCAGCCGCGTCGTCGGCGAATCGCTGGCCGTCAATTCCGTACAGTTGGCGGTCAACCCGGCGGAGGTGCCCGAGCTGTACGGGAAGATCAAGAACCTTCCCAACGCCCAGGGGCTGAGCGTCCGGGCCGACGCGAAACACAACATCGAGAAGACCGTCGTCGAGACCAGCATACTCTCGATCGGTCTGATGGTCGTGTTCGCCGGGGTGATCGCCTTCGGCAGCACGTTGAACAACGCGCTGATCGAGATCGGCGACCGCGTTCGGGAGATTTCCACGCTGCGCGTACTCGGCTATGGGCCGGGGCAGATCGCTGGCATCCTTTTCCGACAGAGCATGGTGACCTTCACCGTCGGGCTCTTGCTTGCGTTTCCGCTCGGCTACGGGATGATTGTCGCCGTAGCGGCGGCGTATGATTCCGAGCTCTACCGCATGCCCGTCGTCGTCCGACCGATGATCGTCGTCTACACAGTCGCGCTGGCGCTGGCGTTCGTACTCGCCGCCCAGTGGATCGTCTACCGGCAGATCAAGAAGCTCGACTGGCTCGAAGGCGTCAAAATAAAGGAATAGGAATCCGTTCGATGAAGCAGAAAGGTTTGATCGTTTTCGCTGCTGTAGCGGTGGTCGGTGTGCTCATTGTGTGGAATTCGCTGAAGCCGCAAGCGACGCTCGAAGTCGTCTCGCCGACGGTGCGGACGATCCGTGCGTATGTAGAGGAACAGGCCGTCACCGAACTTCCGCATGATCACCTGGTCTCGATGCCCATCGCCGGCTGGCTGGAACCGATCGGGCTTCGCGAGGGCGACGCGGTGAAGAAAGACGAAACCGTAGCCCGGCTCGAGACCGACGACCTGCGCGATCGCGTACACCAGGTTCAGCAGCGGATCGCCGTGCTCGAAACGCAGATCGCGGAAACGTCGGACCACCGCCTGGAGGAAAACGCTCTCGTCGAAACCAAGGCCACCGTCAAAGCAATCGACGAGACGGTCCAGGCCGCCGAAGCCAAGCTCGAGGCCAGCAAGGCGTTGGTCGACTTTACGCAAGCCGAACTGGCCCGCGTGAAAGGCCTGACCGAAGCCGCCTCGGCGTCGAATCGTGAGCTGCGCGAAGCCGAGTTGGCGTTCCGCCGCGCCCGGGCCGAGTACGAGAGCGATCGACTCGAACTGGCCGCCCTGAGAACCGTTGCCGCGGTCAGCTACATCGGCCCCAAGTACATCACCGACTACATCGACCGCAAGTCCTTCACCCTCGAACAGCGAAAGAAGGAGCTGGTCGAAGCAAAAGCCCAGCTTCAGATCGAGCAGCGAAACCTCGACCGCGCCGAAGTTCGCTCGCCTGTAGATGGCGTCGTGTTGAAAAGGCACCAGACCCGCCGCCAGTTCCTTGCGGCCGGCACCCCGCTGCTGACGATCGGCCGCCTCGATCGTCTGGAGGTCGTTGCCGAAGTGTTGACCCAGCGCGCCACCCGCATCACCCCCCAAGACCCGGTTGAAATCTTCGGCCAAGCGATACCCGACGGCCCGATCAACGGCAAGGTGTTGCGGGTCTACCCGGCGGGCTTCAAGAAGATCAGCTCGCTTGGCGTCGAGCAGCAGCGCGTCAAGGTCGCCATCAAGCTCGACCGGCGTCCCGAACGGCTCGGCGTCGGTTTTCGCGTGTACGTGCGCATCTTTTACGACGAGGCTGAAGATGCTATTACTCTCCCGCGCACCTGCCTATTTCGCGGCGAGAACGGTGCCTGGAACGTCATGATCGTACGGGACGGGAGGACCGAGCTCCGCTCGGTTGCGGTGGGCCTGCTGAACGATGACCTGGCCGAGATCACCACCGGCTTGAACGCCAAGGAGACGGTCGTCGCGCGACCGTCGCGCGAAATCACCGCGGGCATGCGCGTGGAGACCAAGATGGCACAGCGGGAACGCAAGTAGTGTACAAAGTTATCTTCCCGCGCCGAAGCTTGTTCAGCCGGGCGATGACGGCGTCACAGGGAACGGAGGCCGTCCCGGTGGGTCTTCTGACGAAACTGCCTTTTTCGCATGCCGACCGTGACTTCTGCGATTCAGGCAAGGTCGTGTTGCACTCCGTCGGGAGGACGTTCTCTCTGTGCCCACCGCGGGTGGCACCGCCGGCACGTCTCAGCCAACCGCTCCGGCGACGTGTTGAGATAGACCTGCGTGGACGACAGGCTGGAATGGCCAAGCAACCGCTGTACCTGGTCCAGGTCAATACCCCGCCGCAGCAGGGACGTGGCGCACGTCCGCCGGAGCGTGTGGGAAGTGGTGTGTCGCACGCCGGCGCGGCAAGACAGAGCCGTGATCATGTTGCTGACCGCCCGGCGGGTCAGGCGCTCGTTCGTGTCGCCCTGGATGAACAGGGCGTCGGTCCGTCCGCCATCCCCATGCCCGCGTGCGGCCAGGTATGCGGCGATGGCCTCTACGCACTCGGCGCTCAGTGGGACGATCCGCTCCCTGGCTCCCTTGCCCTTCACCCGTGCCCACCGCTGATCCAGATGGCAGTCGCCCAGGTTCAAGCCGCAAAGCTCGCTGACCCGCAGGCCACTGCCGAATAGCGCGTGGACGATCGCCCGGTTGCGTACCGCGTTGGGTCCTTTCGCCGCTGCGAGGAGTCGCTCGAGTTCGTCGGGCTCCAGGGACGGCAGGTTCTCCCGCTGGATTCTGATGGGGTCGATCAGGAACAGTTCCTGCTCGTCAAGCTGTCCTTTGTCGGCCAGGAACCGATAGAAGCAGCGGACGCTCATGCACTTGCGGCGCACGGTGCTGGCCTTGAGCCCCAGCCCGAACAGGTGTCTCACGTAATCCTCGACCGACCGGGCGGTGAACGTCCGGTCACCGTTGAAGGACAGGAACCCGGTCACGTCCCGCACGTAGGCGATCAGCGTCTCCTCCGCGAGGCCCAGTTCGATGCCGACGTAGGCCTTGAATCCGGACAGGTGACAGTTCATGTCTCGGTCCCTCCGGGATGGTTGTACGGACCACCCCCGCTTTTGGTCAGAAAAAGCCAGCCCTTGACACGCCGCCCGGGGCGAAGCCCCGCAGCCGCTCTGCGGCTGGTCCGCCTTCGGCGGAGGCGGCGAGTCAAGGGCCAGGGCGGTTAAAAGTCGTTGTCTGTGGTTTATGCGCTCCGACGAGAATCTGGGAGCGTGTCCCAACAAGTGGGCACGCAGCCGATGGCCAGGAACGGTTGGGGGCACATTTCAAGCAGCGGGACGTGCCGCGTCTCAGCGCAACATCCACTCGCCAGCGAGGACAAACACGACATCCCCACGGTCCTCCCCAACGCGGATGTCCTCGGTGGCCCTGACGAGGTCAACCGCAAAGCCGGCCCGATCCTTGTCGTACGGCTCACCGGCCCTACGGATGGTATCGGAATCTCTGGATTCACGCTGACTGTGTTACCAGTGCGTTGATGGCGCTGGAGAAATGGTTCTACGACGAGTTGGATGCCGGCCATGACGTGAGTCGGTGGATTGAGTTGAGTCTTCGTCGGTCGAGGTCAAGTGCGTTCGCCAGCGTTCTCTCCGCCTTAGGCAAGAGGGAGCCGAAGCTGTTCGAGGGACCGTTGCGGCCACTTCTCGGAATATGGCAGATCTACGATTGGGATTACCAACTCGTCATGAACGGCGACGTGTGGCGCATCGAGATGATGAGCTGGGTACGAGGGGGCGAGACCGTCTACAATCGTGTGCGCGACTGGCACATGTTGGCTCACCGCAAGAAGTCGCTACGAGACCTAGCCATCCTACTCTTGCTTTCCAACCCTGAGCTGGCAAAGTGGTTCGAGTCAGTTCGTGCACAATGGACCAGTGAGCTCGCGAGCGATCCTGCCAATGAACCGCTGGAACTGCTTATTGCGAGGTTCGATCCCGCGAACTATCAATGTTCCCGCCTCGACGACGGGCGATACCAGATTGGCCTCGCCTGGCCTGAACACTTGCGAGAGCGGCTCGAAGCCGAGGCGAAAAATCGCGAGGACACCTTGGCCTTGATGGGCTTCCCCATGAGGTGCCGGCACATCCTTGAAGAGCGGAACGCACTGGCTGACACCGACCTCCCCAGTTTCTGGAATGATCTTCAGCGCTTTGCCGTTCCGGTTGACGAGCGTGAGCAAGAGGAATCTGGCAGGTATCGGGCTGACGCGATCTGCGCTGGTATCGCGGTGCTTCTGCTCCTCCACCGCGAATGGCTAAGAAGCGACTCTACACGAGAGCAGTGGTGCCTAAGACAACTGGAGGAGATCTGGACCCGGCCACCACAGCGCGGCGAGTTTGCGGTTCCAAACTCGGTCATGCCGACGGCCTGGGACCGGGCCTTCGCGAAGTGCGCCGTGGTACTCCTGTCGGAGGCACCTGACGACGAGCTGCGACGGTGTTGGGTCGCCGCCAGCGTGACTGCTTATTACTACGAGGTGACCAGTGCAGCCATGGCTATGGCTCGCGAGTTCCGAAGGCATCTTGGCGAAGACTTCCCGCGACTCGCGAACCTCGTTGTGTTGTGGGCCGGTCTTCGGGGGGTGATCCGGCGTGCGCACTCGGTAGGGTCTGAGTTTTCACGATGGAGGCGGTGGTACGACGCGATGATAGCTGCTTTTGTTGCAGGCTCGCTCCCAACGCAACCGCTTCCTTGGCAACGGGTCGGCGCCGCGGCGGAACGCGTGGGTACACGCATGGTGAGGAGGAAGTACCCAGGGTTCGGGATGGCTGATTACTGGGAGGGCGAGGACATCGCCACGAGTCAGGCCCGCCGCCGGGACCGATCCCATCCAGGCTTCGATCTCGACACAATCCAGGCTGGCTTTGGGTGGCTCGGGGATCTCGACATCGCACAGGGTGCCACCGAGCGGGACTCATGGATAAGACTGATTCATGAGGTATTGAGCGTAACACTCCGAATGCTGCCCAGCACCGAGGAAGATGAGGAAGTGGATGGGACCCCTTACGAATTCGACCGCTGGGTCTTCGAACTTATCGCGAGAACGATCCCGAAGCTGACCCCGGAGGAGAACGCCGAGTCACTGTGGCGACCAATCCTGGAGCTCGGCCCCGCGGCCCATTACTGGGTTGAGAGCTTCCTCGATGACTGGTTCATCCATGGAGAGAGGGCCTCGCCAGCTCCTGACCTGTTCGTCAGCCATTGGCACGCGATGATCCGGCACGCGCTCCAGACGCCAACATGGACACGAGATAGTTGGCAGCGTCGCTGGCACTTGGAAGACATGTTCATTCATCTCATGGGGCTGAGTTGGGCAGCGAAGGCCGTGACAGAGGCCAAGTACGCAGCCGAGATCGAGTCAATGCTGCCGGCGTACGAGACTTGGGCCGACCGCTGGCTTCAGCACTCGCGCTCGGCAGCAAGTTTCGCCGCTTTTCTCGCGCGCCCCGCTGGCCGCAGACTGATCTCTGCAGGCATCCGCTGGCTTCAGAGTGCCGCCGCGGGCTTCGATGACCGGGATTGGCGCTGGGACAACCTGGAAGGCAACCTCGTGGAGGCGCTTCATGCATGTTGGTCGCAGCAGGGTCGCCTCCTTGGTAACGACCGAGACCTCAAGGACGCCTTCTTCGGCTTATTGGGCCTCCTTACCCGCCGTCAGACCCCAAGCGCCATGGAGCTTCGTGACCGAGTGTTGCGCTCGATCCAAACCTAGTGCACCGTCACACGTTGTTTTGTGGGTTATCCGAGCCGCGCCCGTCAGGAAGCGGTCACCTCCCGACCGTTACTCCCTGCGTCTCCGCTCCCTCCTATGAAGCCGGGTTTGTCAACTTTGAGGACCGATCGGATCAACCTCCTATCCGAGCTGCCGCGCGGGGCGTAACGACCCCGGTTGGTGCGC
>Ga0190284_1000223_pt1 | contig 40174 bp, 31 predicted proteins | sample 48691812_MG_FD_161668 | JGI IMG/M metagenome (GOLD analysis project Ga0190284, IMG submission 161668) | Hydrothermal vent microbial mat bacterial communities from Southern Trench, Guaymas Basin, Mexico - 4869-18-1-2_MG | ecosystem: Environmental > Aquatic > Marine > Hydrothermal vents >...
CAGCGATATTTTATACGTGCTGGTGTTGTCCAGCAGGTTGATATCGTTGAAGTCATTGCTCGCGACGATTCGGTCGATTTCGGTAGCCAGTTCGTCGAACTCGTCCTGCATGATGCTCTTTTGGTCGGTGGAATACGTACCGGTGTTGGCCTGCTCCGCCAGCTCCCGCATACGAATAAGAATCGCATCGACCTCGCCCAGGGCACCCTCAGCCGTCTGAAGCATCGAGACGCCGTCGTTGGCGTTTCGAGTTCCCTGGTTCAGAGCAGCTACGTCCGCCCGGATAAGTTCGCGGACAGCCAAACCTGCCGCGTCGTCCTTCGAACTGTTGATACGCAGACCGGACGAGAGTCTTTGTACTGACGCAGCCAGCTTGTTGTAACTGATACCCAGGTTACGAGCTGCGCCTTGTGCCATCAGGTTGTTCTTGATTGCTAACATATTTCTCTCCTAACATAAAGATTACCTTCGCAGACGCACGCCGCCTGCCAAACTCCTGGGTTCGAATCAGAGATTCGCACCTGGGCTTACGACACGTAAGCCCCGAGTAAAACAAGACTGGGTTTTCAGGAGTGAGATGGCTACGCAGACTTCGAGCGAAGTGTTTTCAATGTCCATCTGTGGTTGCGGCATTGTTGACAGATGCTCAAGACCGTGTGTCGTCTCGCGATGCAGGATCTGCTTCGATTGGCAGATGGCACCGATTTTGCGAATTGTCCGAGAGGCCCGGAACTCTAAAACCGGGCCAAGGAGAGTTGAATTGTTTTATTGTCCATCGAAAAGGACCGACCAGGGCCAGGCCTGGGATTGTATGTGATATACACATTACAAAACGCGCTGTCCGCTGCGTTGTTTATATTTTATCCACGAAACACACTGAAACAGGTTGCACCATGAAGGACTTGAAGATTTTTTGAAACAAAAACAACTTCGTGCTCTTCATGCGATTCATGGTGAACTTTTATGTTTTTATCTCACAGGCCTCGCTCGATCATATTTTTCGCTGCCCGCCTGGCAGCTTCTGGCGTGTCGAGTTGGCCTGATTCCAGCAGTTCCTTAGCTTCAGCGACCGCAGCTGTATCGACATCTTCCACAGCCAGTGCAGCCTGAATAAGCGAACGTTGGCCCGGAGCGAGTTGCTCGCCCTTGCCGGAGCCCTGCGTAGCCGCCTGTTCCGGGCCTGGTAGCTTCGACCTGGAGGGCTTCTCCTCGCCGCCGAGCGGCTTGGGATACTCATATCCGATTTGTCCATCTATTCGCACTTTGGTGTACTCCTGACGCTATTATCGCCTACAGTCTGATTGTCGACATCTTCGGCAAATCCTTAAAGGTTATTTTCATTTTTTTTTTAAAAAGTTATCAGTTATCAGTAAAAGCGAAAACAGCAAAACAAAAAATTAACACGAATGACACGAATGTAAAAAGTAATCAGTTGTCAGTAATCAGTAAAAGCAAAAAACCGTTTTCGCGTTCTTTCGCGTGTTTCGTAGTTTTTCTTTTGCCTTTTCCTTGTCTTTGTCATTCCCGCGCAAGCGGGAATCCATTCTTTTTCTTTTCAAAAAAATCCGTGGTTATCTGTGTTTATCCGTGGTTCGCTGTTTTTTCTGTGTGAGTAGCTGTTAAAAATCGGCTAGGATATTTTTCACTGTCTTTTTTTCGTGTCGGCCTAGCCTTCGCACGGGTCTGCTGAATTTGAACTTTGGCCTGGCAGCGGACTGTTGGCTGGAGTCCATGGTACAGAGGATTTCGTAGGATACAAATTTCTGAAAACCATCCGTGCTCATCAAGCCCATTTCGCCCTTGGCTGGATCGTAGGTGTCTCGCATATAGTCGAAATAAAAGTTCTTTATCCGCTTGGCGGTCGCCCGGTCGGTAGTGTCCCACACGTCGTCCACCGCCCAGATTAACTTGCCGTCTTTCAGATTGATAAGCCTGAGATACAAGCCCATACGCACGGACGGATATTGTTTGTAGCAGACCATCTTGCCGAACATAATCGCGTCGCATCGCAGGGTTTTTCGTATAACTTGGAGTTCCCGCAGCGTCAATGGCTCGCGTTTGTCCATGTCCAGGTACCGCAGCTCGGGGTTGTTCGCCTGCAGGACGTCCACTCGGAAAACGCCATCCTCAGTCATAGCCTGGGCTAGGCTTCGCGTCATGCGGGTCGCAATGTCCGGGTAGCCCGCCTGGTCAGCTATCTCCACGAACACCACTCGCGAGACGTTGTGAATTTCCGGGTCCACATAGCTGGAGATGTCAGCTGGGGGGGCGGCTGAACAGCCCGCCAACAGAACAGCCACCCCTGCCAACAGCGTTGCTTTGAAAATGTTGCGATAGTTTTTCACGATGTCATCCTTATATAGATAGGGAGCTACTGCGTTTTGCGGGTCGGCTCGTCGGGTTGGATATCCGAAGCCGCGACCTCGCCACCGAGCAATTCGAGTATTTTTTGCAACGCGGCCAACTGAGCGCTCTGGGCGGACATCATCTGCTTACGATAGCCCAGGACATTGTTCTGCCATTCTTTGAGGTCTTTTTTCATCTCACCGAGCATTGCGTTTGCGTCAGCTAGCTCAGCCTGGTAGGACTTCAGCTCAGCTTTGAGCTTCGTGATATCGGTGTTGAGTTTTTTCTTCTCAGCTTGCACTTCAGCCAAACGCTTATTGGCGAAGAGCAGCTCCTGTGCAGCTTTGGCGTATTTATCCGCCCACTCGATAGCAGCTTCGGTAGCACCTCGGCCTGCGTTGCTCTCGTCGCCCACGATGGCGGTGTTTCTAATGCGATCAGCCAGGGCTGATCGGTCTTGCTGTGGCGTAGCTTGCCTGGCTGTGAACAGGCCCTCGCAACCAATCGCAGCCAGGGTGAATGTCGCGGCTAATACGAGTGCCAAAATTCGTTTTGTGGTTTTCATCGTCAAACTCCTATGTGTGTGATATTTTTTCATAGCTTTTCGTAACTATTGTTTTGCACAGATTTAACCGTGTTTTGCAGCATAAGATTTATTTCGGATTTCAGATTTCGATATTAATATTTCGTATTTGTTTTGAATTTTGAATTTCGATATTCGAATTTGTTTCGATATTGGATATTCGGATTTCGAATTTGCTGTTATTCTGGTTGTGTGCACTTTAGTTGAATCTCCCTGCCGCAGTCGCACTGTACCTGCACGATTACACAGCCTTCTTTTTGGCCCACGATTTTGGCGGTAGCTTTCGACTTGCCCGTGGCGCTGGGGGACTTATAGCTGAGCTGTTGCACGCCGCCATCGGTTACCATGTTGCTTTTGATTACCCTGTTAGGTCGCCTAGCCATGCCTTGGCCCTTTCGTTAGATCAAAACATCCAGATTGATTTCATCGTCTCTCTGCCCGTCGCTCTCCGGCAGAGCCGTCAACTCCTCAGACTCGCAGGCTTCCTCGTGCGAGTGGTCTATCAAATCTTCCACGTCGCCTTCCGGGCCTGGGTTGGTCTTTTCCTTGTCGTCTTTTTTCTTCCGCTTCTTTTCCTGATACACCGCATGGTCTTCTTTCTCGTGCCTGGCTGCGTGAACCAGCTTCGATATCTCAGGCCCGCGTTGTATCGGATTCGTGTTCATGGATTTTTACCTAGCTTCATCGACAGCTTGAACAGCGCGCTGGCGTGCAGCTGACTGACGCGCGACTCGGTAACGCCGAGTACCTCAGCTGTCTCTTTCATGGTCAGGTCTCGCTCGTAATACAGCACCACAATCTGCCTGTCCCGCTTGGGTAACTGCATGATAGCCTCGGCGAGATTTTCGAGCGTTTCTCTTTTCTCCACGATCTCGTCCGGAGCAAGCTCCTTGCCGACGGGCATTATCGCCGCTGCCGGCGAATGCTCCTCGCCCATGCCATGTATCGAAAGGAAGTTCTGCCTGCGGGCTTCCTCGAGCACCTTGTACATTTTTTCCAACGGCAGCGAGACCGCCCGGGCAAGCTCCTTGTCGCTGGGGGGGCTGCCCGTTTGGGTGGTTATTTGCTGATAGGCTTCGCGGATGGTACGGATGTCGCGATTGACAGCTGCGGGCACGAACGACGCGCTCCGCAGCTCGTCGATAATCGCGCCGCGGATGCGGATGTAAGCATAGGTCTTGAACTCGACGCCCCGGGCGGGGTCGAAGCTCTGAGCTGCCTTTACCAGCCCGACCGTGCCGGCGGAGATAAGATCGTCCCGCTCGACCTTGCCGCCGAGGTTGCACATCAGCCGCTTGACGATGTGCTTGACCAGCGGGAGGTGGCTGAGTATCCACTTCTCCTGATCGCACTGGCGAGACTGCTGCTTGTACGCATTGCTCGCTCGGGTTCGCCTAGCTACGGTCGGCAGCGTCGCGACATTCGTATTATTCTGTCCGTTCACCATCGTTTTGTTCATCTTCCGCCGATTCGTCCACCTGGGCTTCAGGGCTTGGACTTTGGACAACTGCCTGTATCATCACGCCCACCGCCAATTTCAACGCCATCGAAGCTGCTACATATGACACAACCGCGCCAGTTATGGCCCGGATTGAACACGACAAAACAGTCTGGCCTGACAACATACCCGTCAAAGCCATCGCGAAAAACGTTATCGCCGAAATTGTCAAAGCTATCTGTCGCATAAAAGTTATCAGTAGTCAGTTATCAGTAAAAACAACAGCAACCACGAAAGACGCGAAAATCGCGAAAAGTTTTTTGTCATGTGGCACAGCCGCCCTCGGCTGTGGTTTTTTTTAACGTTTTATCCAAATTCTCACAGCCGAGGGCGGCTGTGCCACATTTTTTACTTCTGTATCTTTCGCGTTTTTTCGCGTTTTTCGTAGTTTCTGTCTTTCGCGGTAAATTACGCTGTTACGCTACGGCTGTTGCCAGCTCGGCGTCTTCCAGTTCCATCTCCACCGAGGCGATGGTGTCTATCTGCGTTCCTGTTGCCACTTCGTCGTATGCTACCACCGGCAACTGGGGCAACTGCCTCTCGAGCATGTTGGCCAGGTGGGCCCGCACGCGGTAGTCGCACAGCAGCACAATGTTGTCTCTGCCCTGTTCCATAGCCTGTTTCCAGCAATCAGCGATCTGACTGGTGAACACCATCACCTGCCCAGGCGGCAGAATCGCTACATTGCTATCGGTTTGAGAGGCCAGTCTATTGCAAAGTTCGTACTCTAAATTTGGATTTAATGTAATCGCTGCTACGCACTGGCCCGTGTCGACGTATTGCTCGGTGATGGTGCGGACGAGATTTTTGCGGACCAGCTCGGTAAGTACGCCCGGGTCTTTCGTGCGGGTGGCGTGGTCGCCGAGGGCTTCGAGTATCTTGCCCAGGTCGCATATCGGTATGCCGTCGCGCAGCAGGTTCTGCAACACGCGGTGCAGCAGGCCCATCGAGACGGACTCGCCAATAACGCCATCGACCAGGGCAGGCTGAGATTCCCGCATTCTGTCCACCAGCACCTGCACGTCATCTCGGCTGAGCAGCTCGCAGGAATATTTCCGCAGCACTTCCGACAGGTGCGTTATCATCACGGTTTCCGGGTCGACCACGGTATAGCCGTTCATCTCGGCCTGCTCTTTCATGTCCGGGTCTATCCAGAGAGCGGGAAGGTTAAAGACAGGCTCCTGGGCCTCGTCGCCGGCAATCGGGCTGGTTACCGTGCCCGGATCCATAGCCATAAGTTTGTCAGGCTCGATTTGGCCCGAACTTATCACATGATTGTTCAGCCGAATTTCGTAGGTGTTGTTTGGCAGCTGGACATTGTCCCGCAGTCGCACCGGCGGCAAGACCAGGCCAAACTGCTGGGCAAACTTCCGCCTAAGCGGGCCTATCCGCTGAGACAGGCTACCCTTTCGGCGGGGGTCTACAATTTTTATAAGCCTGGCTCCGACCTGTATCGAAATGCGGTCGATGTCCAGCAGCTCTTCGATAGGCTGTTCCTCAGGCTTGGATGGCAGAGCAGCCTGGGCGGTTTCCACCTTTACCTTCGCAGCCGAGGCCTGCTCCTCTTTCCGCAGCATTCTGCTGAGGACACCAGCCCCGACGGCCAGGACGATGAACGGAAACTTCGGAAAGCCCGGCACGAAAACCATGCCGCCCAGCAGAAACGACGCGATGGCCAGGGGCCTGGAGCGTTTGAGGAACTGTCCCGCCAGGTCTTGGCTGATGCTGGACTTGGTGGAAGTTTTCGAGATAAGGAACCCCGCGGAGGTCGAGATAATAACCGCGGGAATCTGGCTGACCAGCCCGTCTCCGATAGCGAGGATAGCGTATGTTTTTACCGCTCCGCCCGCGGTCATGCCATGGCTCACGCCCATGATGAACCCGCCGACGAGGTTGACCGCGGTGATGATAAGCCCAGCTATCGCGTCGCCGCGGATGAACTTGCTCGCACCGTCCATAGCTCCGTAAAACTCGCTTTCCTGCGCGATTTTAGCCCGGCGGTCGCGGGCTTGCTCCTCGCCGATAAGCCCGGCGTTGAGGTCCGCGTCGATAGCCATCTGCTTGCCTGGCATGGCGTCGAGGTTGAACCGGGCAGCGACTTCACTGATTCGCTCCGAACCTTTGGTTATGACGACGAACTGGATAATCACGAGGATCAGGAAGACGACAAGCCCGATGACAAGTTGGCCGCCACAGACGAATTGGCCAAATGTTTCGATAATTTTTCCCGCGTCTGCGTCGAGCAGAATCAGCCTGGTCGACGCGACATTTATAGAAAGCCGGAACAGCGTCATAAACAACAGCAGCGACGGAAACGTGGAGAACTCGATGGACTCATGCGTAGCCAATACCGTAACCAGCACAGCCAGGCCCGCAGCGATACTCGTAGCCAGGAGCATGTCCATGATGAACGTCGGCAGCGGTATCAGCAGCGTAACCAATACCATCGCCACGCCCATAGCGAAGATAATATCATTGTGTGCCAACAGCCTGCTCAGCCCAGGTCCAGGGTTTTTCAGCAAGTCTGGCGGCGCCATATTGTCGTTCTGATTAGCCATGTTTTAGGTCCGAAAAATTCACCATGAAGTACATGAAGAGCATGAAGCTTTTTTTTGTTTTTGTTTTTCTGTTTTTGTCATTCCCGCGAAGCTTGTCCTCAACCCGATCGGGGAGCGGGAATGACACAGGAGGAGGCCGTGTTTTTTCGCCTCATATTTCAATCTGTGTCTATCTGTGTTCATCTGTGGTTCCTTTGCTGCGTTCAAATTTTCACAGCCGGGGCGACCGTGCTACATTTTTTCGTTTTTTCCGTAGTCTAACTATCATCGCCAGCACCTCCGCCACCGCTACGAACAGGTTCGACGGAATCGGGTGTCCCACTTCCACCGCCGCGTACAACGACCGCGCCAGGGCAGGTCTTTCGACTATCGGCACACCATTCTCCCGGGCGATGCTCTTGATTTTCTGAGCCAACAGGTCAGGCCCCTTGGCCAGGACTATCGGCGAAGCCATGGTGTCCCGGTCATATTGCAGTGCCACAGCAAAGTGCGTCGGGTTGGTTATCACAACATCCGCCGTCGGCACAGCCTGGAGCATCCGCTTGTTGGTCATCTCCATCTGTATCATCCGCACCTTGCGTTTTATCTCCGGCGAGCCTTCATACTGCTTCCGCTCTTCCTTCACTTCCTGCCTGGTCATCCGCATCTCTTTGGAGTGCGTCCATTTCTGATACGCATAATCCAAGCCACCGATCACAAACAACGCCACCACCACCCGCGTCATCAGCCCGAGGATCAGCCCAGCTATCCCCGCGACAGCTTCGACCGGGCTAGCCCAGCGGAGATGGATTATCGTGAGCGTTTCGCCCTTGATATAGAGATAGCAAATCGTGCCCAGTACCACCATTTTCAGCAGCGACATTATCAGCCTGACGAACGCCTTGGCTGAGATGATATTTTTGATGCCCTTTATGGGGTTCACCTTGCTCCAGTCGAGTTTCAGCACCTTTGGGCTAAAGGTAAGTCCACTGACCGCTACGCTCGAAGCCATGGACAGTACCCCGCAGATTATCAGGAACGGCGTCATTACCACGATAGCTTCCACGCCCTTGGTTCGCAGGAAGTCGCAGAAAATACCCTGGCTGTCCGTGCTGACGGTGGGGGTCAGCAACGCTTCGCGGAGAGTATTGCCAAACCAGCCAAGCATAGCAGGAGCGTTCATGGCAAGAACAAGAAGCACCCCGCCAGTGATAATAGCGGAGGGCACTTCCTGGCTTTGAGCGACCTGACCTTTCTCGCGAGCCTTACGCAAACGCTCGGGCGTAGCTTGCTCGGTCTTCTCAGATGCGGGTTTGTCAGCCATCTAGCCTGTTACCTTTACGCCAATATGAAAAACTGGTCCAACCAATCCGTAAGCCGTACAACAAATGAATTCAACGTTCCCAGCACGAGCAACGACAAGCCCATGCCCACGACAACACGCAAGGGCATCGACGCCATGAGGATATTCATCTCGGGCATTACCCGGGCGATGACGCCCATTATCACCGCCAGCAGCAAAAACCCCGCCAAAAGCGGAGCTGCCAATTTCAGCGCGAACAACAGCATCGTCGCCCCAGCTTCGATAACGCCCTGGGTCAACAGAGCAACCTCGGCAGGCTGGCCCGCGGGGAAAGCGTCGTAGCTTCGATAAACTGTCATGAGCAAAAGGTGATGGCCATCTATCGACAAGAACAACACCGCGAAAACCATCTGAAACAACAACGCGATAGGCCTGGTGCCCTCGCCGGTGGACGGGTCGAAAATACCCGCGTCAGCAAAACCCATCTGCTGCGTGCCGATCATAGCCCCCTGCTGAACCGCCATGAAAACCAGCCGAGCCATCATCCCCAAAGCCAAGCCGCACAAAACTTCCCTGCCCACAAGCAAAGCTGCGCCCAGCCACGTATAGTCCGCCGGACTAAGCTGGGCCCTGGGCAACAATGACGCGAAGAATATCGTTACCAGCAGCGAGATAGAAAGCCGAACCCGCCTGGGCAGCATTGTCCACGCGAACAAAGGCAGCACCGAGAAAAAAGCCATCACTCTCGAAGCAATGAGAAAAAACGGCAACAAAATTTGTATCCATTCAGTCATAAAAAAAAGTTGTCAGTAATCAGTAATCAGCAATCAGTAAAAGCAAAAACAGCAAAACACAAATTACACGGGGCATTGGTTCTTCATTGGGTGTTGGATATTGGTTCTTCAATGGTCATTGGGTATTTGGTCATTGGGTATTTTCTGTTTCTCCTATTCCATACTTGCCTATTCCCTATTGCCGTTTTTACTGCGTCATCAACTGGATCGTGTCGAAGACTTCTTTTGTGAACGACAAAATCACCTGCAGCATCCAGCCACCTGCTATCAGCATTGTTATCCCGACAGCTCCTATCTTTACGACCACGCCGAGGGTCATGTCCCGCATCGATGTTACCGCCTGGAATAGCGACACCAACACGCCGCTGATAAGTGCGACTATCAGCACAGGCCCAGCCAACAACATGCCCGTTTCAAGCGTCCGCCTGCCTAGAAATAAAATAATTTCACCGTTCATAAGTCTTGCCCTATCTAAAGCTCAGCACCAGTGTTTCCGCCAACAGCCGCCAGCCGTCGACCAGGACGAAAAGTATAATTTTGAATGGCAACGAGACCATCGAAGGCGGCAACATCATCATCCCCGCACTGAGCAAAATACCGCCCACGACGAGGTCTATCAGCAGGAATGGAATAAACAGCAGACAGCCAATTTCGAATGCGGTGCGGAACTCGCTGATCGCAAAAGCAGGCACCGCCACCCGCATGGGCACGTCAGCTTGGGTCTTGGCCGCGTCTATGCCGGCGAAGTCCAAAAAAAGTTCCAGGTCGCTCGAACGGGTCTGGCGGAGCATGAAATCCTTGAGGACGTCATTGCCTTTTTCCACCGCAGAGGGGAACTCCAAAGCGTCCTTCATATAAGGCTCGATAGCCTGGGTGTTGATCTCGGACAACACCGGGCCCATCGTGAAAATCGTCAGGAAAAACGCCAAGCCTATCAACGCTACCGTCGGCGGAATGCTCTGCGTGGACAAAGCTCTGCGGATGAAACCCAACACTATCACGATCCGCGTGAAAGACGTCATCATCACCAACAAGCTCGGCAACAAAGCCAGGAACGCGAAGACCACCGCCAGGCGAACCGGTGCGGTCCAACCCTGGCCTGGCGTCGATTTGTCCGCGGTAGTTCCCGTCGGGTCCGCATCAACTTGGCCTTGGGTTGCCTTCTCGATTACGCTGAGAATCTCGCCAATGCCCGGCACGTTCGAAACAGGCTGAGTCTTGCTAGCCTGGGCCTGGTCGTCAGCTTGGGCTGGCGCCGCAGGCTGAGCGAACGCTGCGCCGGCGAGACAAAATATCACAGCCAAAACCAGCGACAATAATTTAGCGCGCGTCAGCTTCATTCGCTGACCTCCGTCTGATTGTCCAGCACGTCGGCAAAGTTTTCATCGCAGCCAGCCGACCTAGCCAGGCCCGCGGTAACATCCGCCAACAGCCGTGGGCCGTCCTTGCCGCAAGCTATCAGCAACTTCTTGCTGCCGACCGCCAACAGGTACACAGGCTGACGCGGACTTATATATGTAGTCTCGAGTATGCGAACCGCCTTGCCCCCAGGCCTGGCTTGGCCCCTCAGCCTGGGCAGCACCTTTTTGGACACGACCCAGCCAACCCCGCCCAGGGCGAGAATGATCACAACCAAAGCCATCATCTGCCGAACAAGCCCGCCAGCGTTGGGGTCTCCCCGCGTGCCGATGGACTTAGCAGGCAATTTTGGCGTTTTTTGAGTTTTTTTGGCGTTTTTTGGGCCGTCATCGCCATAAATAGGCCGATTGGCCAGCTTGGTCTCGTCTTTTTGAGAGGAAACCGCCTCCGACGCCACTGGGCCTGACTTTTCAGCAAGGGCGGTTTTTGTCATAACCGTCGTGATGACAAGTAGCAACACCACCGCCACAAGCCAATATCCGTTAATATATGTAGACCGATTGCTCATGCCATAGGCCATGCATAACACGTGCCAAATATAACTCCCTTACAACAAGAGGCTTACAAAACAGGGGTTTTGCAAGCCAACGGAGAAAATTTTACATTTCGCGAAGATTTATCCAACCCGTGTAAAAAAAATGCGCGTCAGCCATGAAAAATTTACCGCGAAAGAACGCGTGGATCGCATAGATGTTTTTATGAACACGTGGTTGCAAACACCGCAACCACGCCACCCTGTTATTCGCTCTTTTTCCAAAATCGTTCTTTTCCAAAAAGCTTGACAAGGCCCAATCCGATGGGTATAGTACGGGTATGATAGCTGACCTGACACAACGCGAATTTTTCTCTTTGGCACCCGCGGGGTGCGCCGCAAGGCGTGGCGGTTGGGTTGTGTCGACACTATCGGTAATTGTAGTCTCTGTACACTAGGTCGCTGCGCGAGGTTGGACAAGTCGCAGCGGCCAAGTCCCAGGCCTGATACCCAGGCCAGGTCTGCCGACCCCACCGGGCAAAAAAACACACTTGCTTTTTCCGTGGGATTCGACACATTCTATAGCTTCACATATCACATAACGATAAGGAATAACCATGAGCTGCAAAGACAAACAGACAAGTTACCTCGGCATGACCGGGGCGAAGATTTTTCACGAAATGCTCAAGGAACAGGGCGTCGAAGTTCTCTTCGGCTACCCCGGCGGCGTGCTGTTGCCGATATTCGACGAACTCTACGATTCGCCAATCAAGTTCGTCCTCACCAGACACGAACAAGGCGCCTGCCACATGGCCGACGGCTACGCTCGCAGCACGGGCAAGACCGGCGTGGTTATCGCAACCAGCGGGCCCGGCGCGACGAACATAGTTACGGGCCTGGCGACAGCCAATATGGATTCGATTCCGCTGGTTGCGTTCACAGGTCAGGTCAAAACCCAGCTGATTGGCAACGACGCTTTTCAGGAAGCGGACATGACGGGCATCACCCGCCCGGTTACCAAGCACAATTTCCTGGTCAAAGACGTCAAGGACCTCGGCAGGATAATAAAGGAAGCCTTCCACATCGCAAGTTCGGGCAGGCCTGGGCCTGTGCTGGTCGATATCCCCGTCGACACCACGATCAACAAGCTCGAGCAGGAGCCTGGCATGGAGCTGAGCTTGCCGGGCTATAAGCCTCGCGGCGGAGCGGGCAACGAGCGACAAATCAAACTCGCAGCTGAGACTATAAACCAGGCTAAGAGGCCCGTGCTATACGTCGGCGGCGGGGTTATCCTCTCCGGCGCGTCCGACGAACTGCGGGCACTGGCCAAGGCGGGCAACCTGCCCACCACCACCACGCTGATGGGCTTGGGAACTTTTGACGAGTCCGACCCCCTGGCCTTGAAAATGCTCGGCATGCACGGCACGGCTTACGCCAACCATGCTGTCCAAAGTTGCGACTGCCTGGTCTCTATCGGCGCGAGGTTTGACGACCGCGTTACCGGCGACCTGGCCCAGTTCGCGCCCCACGCGAAAATAATCCACATAGACATCGACCCGTCGAGTATTTCCAAAAACGTTACGGTCGACATCCCGCTGGTCGGCGACGCCAAGGCGATTCTCGCTCAGATGCAGCCTTATATAGAGAAGGTTCCACGCGAGGATTGGCTGGGGCAGATAGCGGACTGGAAGAAAGAGTTCCCGCTGAGCTATGAAACCAATGGCGACATCAGGCCTCAGGAAGTCTGCGAGATGATCGGGGAGATGACCGACCATGACGCGATTATCGCTACGGGCGTCGGACAGCACCAGATGTGGGCTGCCCAGTTCTGTGGCTGGAGAAAACCCAGACAGCTGCTGACCTCCGGCGGTCTGGGCACGATGGGCTATGGCGTGCCCGCTGCTATCGGTGCGCAGTTTGCCCACCCGGACAAGCTCGTTATCGACATCGACGGCGACGGCAGTTTCTCTATGACGATGATCGAGATAATGACAGCTGTCCGCTACAACATGCCCACCAAGTTCGTCGTGCTGGATAATGATTATCTCGGCATGGTTCGCCAATGGCAGCAGCTGTTCTACGACCGGCGGTACAGCGGCGTGGATCATCCGTGCCCGAACTTCGTCAAGATTATCGAAGGCTTCGGCGCCCAGGGCATTACCATCACCGACCGGGCTGACCTGGCCGGTGGCGTGAAAACAATGCTCGACAGCTCAGGCCCATTCCTGCTGCACGTCTGCGTTGCCAAGGAAGAAAACGTCTACCCCATGGTCGCAGCAGGCAGGGCACTGCACGACATGATACACGGTGAACTTATATGACAGCAGGGAATAGTCAATAGGCAAATAGGAATCCACGGATTACACGGACTGAAGAGGGATTACACAGATTTTTTTGAGTAATCAGTAATCAGCCTGCAGTAATCAGTGAAGGCAGAAACAGCGAACCACGGATGAACACTGATTTTTTGCTTCCCTTTTTTTGTCAATTCCCGCGAAGCTTGTCCTCGACCCGGTCGGGGAGCGGGAATCCATTCTTTTTTTGTTTTCTACTTATCTTTCTCTTTGCGTTCTCTGCGTTCTTTCGCGGTAAACTTTTTCCTTTGTCTTCCCCGCGAAGGCGCAGAATGACACGGGGGAGTATTTGGCATTGGGTATTGGTTCTTCAGTGGTCATTGGGTATTTGGGCATTGGCTATTTTTTCGCTATTCGTCATTGATTCCTCATTCGGATTTCGAAATTCGTCATTTGCCTATTCCCTACTTGCCTATTCCCCCAACAACATCTAGTATGTCGCGGTATGAAAGCCCTTATCTATGACATCAAGCCTTTGGGTTGGGTCACCTGCCAATGGTTGAAGCATTTTTGGCCCGGGTGTCTGCTCTCGGAGCTGAACGGTTTTTCGCTGCGCGACGTGCCCCCGCCAGAGTTACCAACGCGGAACTGGGTTCGGCTCCGCACGCTTTTGGGCGGTATTTGTGGCTCGGACTTGGCGCTGGTCGCCCAAAAGGCGCCGCCGGACTCGCTGTTGCAGGCGTATAGTTCCATGCCCATGATACCAGGCCATGAGAATGTCGCGGTGGTCGACCAGCTAGGCCCGGGTGTCGATTCGAGCTGGCTCGGTCGGCGGGTGCTTGTCGAGCCGACGCTAGGCTGCAACCCGCGAGAGACCCGGCCTATGTGCGAGTGCTGCAACGAGGGACACTTCGGCGTGTGCGAAAATTTCTCCGCTACCTATGGCGGGCACGCTGAGCTGCCGCCGGGCACGAGCATAGGCTATAACAGTGCCACCGGCGGGTCGTGGGGCGAATTTTTCGTCGCCCACGAAAGTCAGCTCATCGCCCTGGACGACGACATCCCCGACACCGAAGCGATTCTCGTAGACCCCCTGGCTTGCAGCTTGCACGCCGTGTTGCGAGCGGATTTTGTCCAGGCCAACCAAGTGCTTATCTACGGTGCCGGCGTGCTGGGCCTGGGCGTGGTAGCTGCGTTGCGGGCGATGGATTACACGGGGCGAATCGAAATTCTCGACCGCCACGACTACCTCAAAAGCATCGCAGAGCGGACCGGAGCTGACGAGTTTTTCACCCTGCCGGGCGAGACCCAAAGCAGATTCGAGCAAATCGCAGGCCGAGTTGGCGGACGGGTGCAACGGGCCCGGTTCAACAACTACATGCTCGCTGGCGGATACGACCTGGTGTTCGACTGCGTAGGCTCGCGACAAAGTGCCATGGAAAGTATGAAGTGGACTCAGCCGCTCGGGCAGTGTATTATGCTCGGCACGCTGCAAGGCAAGGTGGACGACCTGACGCCGATATGGTTCAACGAGCTGACGGTTATCGGTGCCTATGGCAGAGCGATGGAACACTACCAGGGCAGACGCCTTGGCACATACGACCTCGTGCTGGAGCTTATCCGGGCCGGCAAGCTGAACCCGCGAGGCCTGCTGACGCACCGGTTCCGGCTGGAGGATTACAAACAAGCCCTCCTGGCTGCAATAGACAAAGCGGCAAACCATTCAATAAAAGTGGCATTCGATTTCAGACAGGAATAACAACAAAACAAAAAATTTTTACCGCGAAAGAACGCATAGATAAAAAGTAATCAGTAAAAGTAAACTTTCGCATTTTTGCGAGATGTTGATTTGGATAAAATCGTTCTATAGGCGATTTTCAAGTAACCCCATGAATTATTGCCATGTTCGGACGATTTGTCGGACATGCATTTAATTCCGAGGTATGCATAACTCCTTGTTTAACAAGGGGAAAAGTCATAAAAAAAGTGCGAAAGTTAACTGATTACTGACTACTGACAACTGATAATTGAAAAATCAACTCCTATTAACGGGAACTGGAAACATGAGCAAAATTATTGTCGGCGTGGTGATGGGTAGCGACAGCGACTTGCCCGTAATGGAAAAGTGTCTCAGCTGTCTCGAGGACTTCGGCATTGGGTATGAGGTGCGGATAATCTCCGCCCATCGAACCCCGGAGATTGCCCACGAATATGCGACCACTGCCAAGGCTCGCGGGCTGAAGGTTATCATCGCAGCCGCGGGCATGAGCGCCGCGCTGGGCGGAGTGTTGGCGGCGAACACCACTCTGCCTGTGGTTGGCGTGCCGATGTGTTCAGGCCCGTTGTCTGGGATGGACGCAGCGTTGAGCACCATGCAAATGCCCCCGGGCGTCCCTGTCGGAGCCATGGCTATCGGCGGAGCATACAACGCGGCGGTCTACGCCGCAGCTATCCTGGCTACAAGCGACAAAACCCTGGCAGGAAAACTCGACGACTTCAAAAAACAACTAGCTGAAAAAGTCGCCAAAAAAGACACGCAACTAGGCAACAGGCAGTAGGCAAAAACAGTCCACGAATTTTATGGGTTAAAAAAAGATTTAGTGAACCTTCAGTTTCACGGATTTTTTTAATCAAAAAGAATCTGCGTAATCCACTCTAAAATTAGTGTTTATTCGTATTCATTAGTGGTTCTGTTCCCCCCGAATACTGACTTCTGTTTACTTCCCCACTGTTACATTTAGGCTGCCGTAGCCTGTGTTGCCGAACTTGTCCGTTGCCCGGACGGTTATATTGTGCGGGCCTGGTTTGAGTTTCTCGCCAGTGTCGTCCGCGCTTGCTTCGAACCGGAAGGCTTCGCTCGGCGAGTCGCAAATGCCGTCGCTGGGCAGGATAGCTTGCCATTTGTCCACGCTGTCCACCGCGTATTGCATCAGGACGATTCTGCTCATGGCGTCGTCGGCCTGGCCTGTTACGACGACCTTGTCGCCGGCGACCGTCGCAGTCAGCCCGCTGATGGTCGGCGGGGTATTGTCCACGGTTACAGGCTCGGAAACTCGACTTGCCTGCCGGGCAGCAGCTGGGATATTCGACGGCGAATCGCTGGCGGTAACTCGCATTTCATACAGGCCATCGGCTACGGTTCGCGTGTCCCACACATACCTGGATTTGGTCAGCGAGTCGGTAATTTGCACCCACCGGGCTGAGCGAAGCAGGCGGAAATCGACAGTGTATTTCAGCTTGTCGCTGTTGGGGTCCAAAGCCTGTATCGCAACGAGCCGATAGGCCTGGTTCAAAGATTTTTGCGTAGGCTTGGCGCCTTTGCTGCTGGGTTTTACCTCCACGCCAAGCACCGCCGGGGCGAGGTTGCCCACCTGATATATCACATCCACGCTACCCAGCGAGGGCGTAACACCCCCGTTCGATGTGAAGGTTACGCGATATTGCAGAAATCGGCCTGCCGGGCTGCCGATTGGCAAATAGCCCCTGGCCAGGGGCATGTCTTTCGACCAGCTGCTCCAGGTCGCATCGTCTGCCTTGGCGACGTTGCCGCTCCGCGTAGCGACGGTCATGCCGGTGGACTCCGGAACCACGCCGCGGAGTTTTATCGTGCCCCACTGGGCAATCTGTTTGGCGTCGGAAGGCTTGGAGATGAGCGTGCCCTTGGCTGCGAATTTTCCCGCGATTTTGCCCACCGAACCGGTGTTGCTCGTAGCGAAGACCAACTCGCCCGCGGGCGTCTCGACCAGCGCGGTAACCTGCTCGGCGTCGGTGTCCACCAGCTCGCCATTGAGATCGCCGTCGGCGGTAACGTAATATATTTTGCCCTCGTTGCCGGTCGCCAGGATGAGCCTGTCGCCCTGGGCGACCATCGCCAGGATAGTTACAGGCTTGCGGAACAGCGTCCGCACCATGCCGCGGGTGTCTATGTGGTATACCGCGTTGCCCTTGCCCTTAGGCTTGTGCGCGGTCGAAGGCTTTGGCCGCTTGGCCTTGAGAGCGGACTTCATAGCTGCCCGCATAGCAGCCAGGGCGTTGGCGGGCATTTTAACTTTAGGCTTGGCGTTATCATTGGCTGGGGCGCCGTTGGAGTTGCCGTTGTCCGCATTTTCGCCTGCTGTGGTTTTGTCCTCCCCAGTCTGCTTTGCGGACCTGGGCGGAGTGTCGTTCAATTTTTTCGCCGATTGTTTCGCGGGCAATTTGTCGCGATTCAATCGCTGCGATTTGGATTTGTCCACAGGCTTGGCTGACTTGACCTTGGCTTTTTTCTTCTTGTCGCTTGGTTGGCTCGTCGGGGTTTTCGCCGCAGCTGTTTTCTTCGCCTGCTTTGGCGCGGGCATGGTCGTGGGTTTTGTCGTTGGTCTCGAAGCAGCCTTGCCGTTCTTCCCGCCGGTGGGTTTCGACGCCTTGCCCGCCTTGGCGATGTCGCTGGTCGCTACGAAAACCCCGCCTGCCCCGTCCGGCACGATAGCGGAAATTTCCCGCTCCGCCGCGTCCAGAATAACCCGCCCGACCTTGCGGGCAGGGTCTATCTCGATGACCAAGCCGCTGGTGTCCGTCCCAGCCAAGACCTTGCCGTCGTTTCCCAAGGCCAGACAGAGAATGTTCTTGGCGAGCTTCTTGTCGATGTGGTATAGCACCTCGCCCTTGCCGCTTTTGTCGACAGCATAGACAATGCCCTCAGGCCCGGTCGCCGCGTAGAGCACGCCCTCCTTGCCCCACGCGATGGCCCAGACATACTCCGCTACATCCTGGGCGAAAACCTTTTCGACCTTTCCCGCGGGACTTATGGAATAGATTCCGCTGCCCTCCCCGCCGCCACCAGCCAGGAGAGTTCGACCCTTGCGAACCAGACACGTAACCACAGCGGAGGGAATCTCCGCGAATTTTTTGACCTCGAACCGGGCCTTTTCATCAGCCTGTTTTTTGGCCTTGGCGGGGGTGATTTTGTATATCCACCCCGTCGTGCCCGAAGCTGCGTATATAGTGTCGCCATCGACCGCGACAGCGGAGACCACCGCTGGCGCGTCAGCGGAAGCCAGGACGATTTCGATCTTGCGGGCAAGGGTAACGTCGCCGTGGGAGTTTACCACGGTCGACTCGCGCTGGCACTTTGCAAAGTCAGCCTCGCTATGGAAATTCCACTCCCCAGGCCTGACCGCCCGGGCCAAACCACCCGCTAAAAACAGCACCGCCGCTATAGTCAAAACAATCGTCGATTTCGCATTAAACTTCATAGCAAATACCTTTCGTTGGAAAAAGTTATCAGTAATCAGTAATCAGTTATCAGTAAAAGCAGTAAAAACAGAAACAGCAGAAACAGAACCACTAATGAACACGAATAAACACTAATTTTTTGTTTTCTTTTTTTGTTTCTCCTGACTTCCGAATCCTGAATTCTGACTACTTCAAAAGCATTTGGTTTGTTTGTTTTTTTACTGTTAGTGTCGCGGTTTTATTGTTGCGAATAACATAGTTGGTTTTTTTGCTTTGCACTATGGTTTTGCTGAACGTTGTCATGTCCGGCAGATTGGCTGAGATAATAACCTGGGCTTTGCTAGGCGGCAAATCCGGCAGTTGGTTTGGGCCCAGGGCAATACCGCCACGCTTTATCGGCATGTGCAGGTAGAGCGTGTCAGCTCGGAACTTCACCGTCTCTTGCAGGGCCTGAAAAAGTTGCTCGACGGTCTTAGGCTTGAATATCTGCGGCTGGGCTTGCTGATACCGCTCGGCTGCGTATAGCCAATCGCCCGCGGTCAGCGTGTATGTGCCGTCGGGCAAATTTTCGGGCAGCTTGAACGAAACCGGCAGGGTCAGTCTGTCTTTGCGGAACCTCTTCAGCAAAACCTTGCCGCAGACAACCTCGCCAGGGCGGTACATTCGCTCGTCGAGCCTAAAGTCGATAATCTCCGCGGAGATATCGCCCGGGCTGACAGCCAGCTTAACCTCGACTTTTTTAATCTCAGGCCCCGGGCCAAACGGGTTTTGCATCAGGGCTGCGATAGGCCTGACCAGGTCCGAAACCGCTGTCTCCAGACCTCGCGAACTGGCCCCCATCCAACCCTGGTTTGCACCCGTCTCTATATTATGCACGACATACCTGCCAAGCTCGCCGAAGTCGATATTCACCTCGTACGCTATATGATGATGTCTCGGCGTGTTCCGCAGAGCACTGGCCGAAGCCTGCACCAACGCCCCTGCCAGCCTGGATGTATACGACCACTCGTCGACTATCTTGTACGAGTACGTCAGCTTTCGCTTGTCGCCGAGCTGATTCATCGACACGCTCATCGGTATCATCCGCACCTTAGGCCCGACCGTGCCAGCGATGCCGACGGTTTCGTCGCGACTCAGCTTGCCGACCTGGCGGATAGCTGAGCCTAGCTTGAAACTGTTGACCAGGGTCGAAACGATGGTGTGGACATAGCCCGTGCTTATCGGCAGGTTCACCTCGCCGTCGCTGTTGAAAGAATGGCCAAATGCCAGCACGCCGTCGCCCACGACGTCCGTAACCGTGCCGAAAGCAGTCCAGCCGACGTCGCCGGTAACCAACGGAACCGCGATGGACGAACCCGGCGCGAGTTTGACCTTGGACAGGGCTGCTTTGTCCGTCTGGCCCAGTCCGCCTCCTTGCATCGGCTGCAACCTACTGTCGCCGAACAACCCATCGCCAGAGTCGGACAGCTCTTTGATTAGCTGGCCCGAGCAACCCGACATCAGCAACGGGATACCCAGCGGCTCAAGCTGCCCCGTCGCTGGCGAGGAACCAACTGCCCGACGGCCTGCCTTGAACAGCTCGTTGAAGCTGCCCTTGGATGGAACCAGGACGACTCGCAAAAAATCGGCGGTGTCCAGCCTGGCTTGGGAGTTGCTGCGGGCTTGGCGGGCTTGGGCTTTTTTGCCCGAGGCTGGTTTGTGTTTCGGGTCGAACTGCTTCAGCACGCCGGAGATAGCCAACATTTGCGTAATAGGCTGAATGCCACACAGGGGTTTTTTCGACAGCCCCCAGCCATACGCAACGGCGCCGATCATCTTGAACTTGCCGTCAGCGGGGTCTTTCATGTAGACCGGCGAGCCGCTCATGCCCTGGATTACCCGCGTCCCAGCCAGGCCCTGGCCTGCGAGCATCGCCAATATAACGTCCCGCCGGGGCGAGAAGTTTTTCACGACCGAAATTATCTCGACGTCGAACCTGGCTATCTTCGTCCCGGCAAAAACGCTAAGCCCGTAGCCCTTCATGCCCCGGCGGAGCTTGCTGTGGTGAAGGTATCTGTCGGACTGCTCCACAAACGCCCTAGCCCGGGCCAAAGCGGGGTCTTGACCGGCTGCGGCAAAAACCGCTCCGGCACACAGCGTCAGCGCCGCAACACAAAGTCCCAACTGCAAACTATAACGATTCATAATTTACATCTCCTCAGACCAACATCATGTAGCACAGTCGCCCCCGGCTGTGTTTTGTTCATGTAGCACAGTCGCCCCCGACTGTGCTACAACTCGCATCTTCACAGCCGAGGGCGGGTGTGCTACATTTTTTCACAGCTACATTTTCGGTTCGATTTTTTTCATCCCGCCCATGTAAGGTTGCAGTGCTTCGGGGATGTTGACGCTGCCGTCGACGTTTTGGTTCAGCTCCAACAGCGGGATGAGTATCCGCGGGCTGGCGATGACGGTGTTGTTCATCGTGTGGACGAACTGCAGGTGCCCAGCTTCGTCGCGGTAGCGGATGTTCAGCCGACGCGACTGGAAATCGTGGAATCGGCTGGCTGAGTGCGTCTCGCTGTAGCTGCCCCGGCTGGGCATCCAGGTCTCGATGTCGAACATGCGAACCTTGCCCAGGCCCATGTCGCCGGTGCAACACTCGATAACGCGATACGGCAAATCCATCGCAGCCAGGCAGTCCTCGGCGTTGCGGATAATTTCCTCGTGCAGCCTGGCTGACTCCGCTGGGTCAGCTTTGCAAAGTATCACCTGCTCGACCTTGTCGAACGAGTGTATGCGGTACAGGCCCTTGGTGTCTTTCCCCGCAGCGCCAGCTTCGCGACGGAAGCATGTACTCATAGCTGCGAACTTCACGGGCAACTGGGCCTGGCCGAGAATCTCGTCCGCGTAGTAAGCTGTCGTTGGCACCTCAGCTGTGCCGACCAGCGCCTGGCCATCGCGTTCGCAAAGATAGGCGTCGTCTCGGCCTGTCGGAAAATAGCCCGTGCCGACCATGACATTTTCGTTGACCAACACCGGCACGGTCATGGGCTGATACCCCTTGTCGATAATCATATCCATCGCCAGGCGAAGCACCGCCTGGTGCAGCATGGCTCCGGCGCCCTTGAGGATATAATTCCTCGCCCCAGCCAGCTTGACCGCGCGGGGAATGTCGATGATGTCCAGCAGCTCGCCCAGCGCGACATGATCCCTTGGCTCGAAGTCAAACTCGCGAATCTCGCCGACCTTGCGAACCTCAACATTGTCAGACTCGTCCTTGCCGACGGGTGCCTCCGGGGCGGGAATCTGCGGCACGAGCAACATCAGCTCTTCAAACTTCGGTTCGAGGTTATCCACCTGCTCGGAAAGTTTTTTAGCGCGAGATTTCAGTTCGCCCAGCCTGGCGATGGCGGCGGGTTTTTCGTCCTTTGGCAGCGAAGCCACCTCCTTGCCCGCGGCGTTTTGGGCGGTCTTGACCTCTTGCAACTCTCGCCGGGCCTGGAGCAACTGCTCGTCCACAGCCAGGAGTTCGTCGATGTCGATGTTGCACTGTTTCACCGTGGCAGTGTGTTTGTAAGCTGCGGGATTTTCACGAATAAGTTTAATATCTATCATGCTTCAATTCCTTAACGTCAATATCGAAGCGACAGCCTACACTCTTTGTCTGTAAAATGCCAGTTGTCATTAATCGGCAGTGGCGTTGGAGATTAAATCCTGGTCTTACCGTTGGACATCGCGTGCGGGCATAAAACTGGCTGGTTATCCCGGGCAATTTCGGATTTTGGATTTCGGATTGAGCTGGTCCGTGAAACAATCCGAAATCCGCAATCTGAAATCCGAAATAAATCTTATGCTGCCACACACGGTTACAATCTGTGCAAAACAATAGTTACGGAAAGCCGCAAAAAAATCTCACACACTGGCATTGGCTGGCGGGGGGCGGTACAATGTGTCGTCTGTTTTAAGGATAAATACGAGATGCTTGCGAAACGAATAATACCGTGTTTGGACGTTGACCGTGGCAGAGTTGTAAAGGGCGTGAACTTTCTCGACCTTCGCGACGCGGGCGACCCGGTGGAGATATCGCGCAACTACGAGCAGGCCGGTGCCGACGAGCTGGTCTTCCTGGACATCACCGCAAGCCATGAAAGTCGGGACATTCTAATTGACATCGTTCGCGAGGCCGCCGAGCAGGTCTTTATGCCGCTGACGGTTGGCGGGGGCATTCGCAACATCGAGGACTGCCGAAACCTGCTAAACGCCGGAGCTGACAAGGTCTCGATAAACTCCGCCGCCGTGCGCGACCCGGATTTCATCACCGCTGCGGCCCGGCGGTTTGGCTCGCAGTGCATCGTCGTAGCTATCGACCCCAAACGCATAGCGACCGACAGCGGGGAGTCGTGGGAAGTTTTTATCAATGGCGGCAGGTTGCCAACAGGCCATGAAGCTGTGGCCTGGGCGCAGGAGATGGAACGTCGCGGCGCTGGCGAGATACTGCTGACCGTAATGGACGCCGACGGCACGCAGGAGGGGTACGACATCGAGATAACCCGGGCTGTATCCCAGGCGGTGAACATACCGGTTATCGCGTCCGGTGGAGCGGGCGGGCCTGAAGATATATACCACGTGCTAACCCAAGGCCAGGCTGACGCCGCCCTGGCTGCGAGCATCTTCCACTTCGGAACATACTCCATCGCCGAGACCAAAGAATACCTGGCTGCCCATGGCGTGCCGGTGCGAATTTAAAAAGTTGTCAGTAATCAGTTGTCAGTAATCAGTAAAAACAACGCAACCACGGATGGCGAAGCAATGCCGAATGAAGAAGCCCGAATGAAGAATCAATGACGAAAATACCCAATGCCCAAATATCCAATGTCCATTGAATAGCCAATAACCAATGCCCCCCGTATCTTTCCCCAGCACTTATTTGCAAAAATTTAGGATGTCGAAAGTTTTTTACAGGGGCGAACAACTCTCTGAGGCTTTGCAAACAAGTGCTGGGGAAAGATAAAAGAGGAAAACAAAAAACTTTGTGTTCTCCATGTGCTTCATGGTAAACATCCGTGTTTGTCAGTGTTCATCCGTGGTCTTGTTTTTGTCTGAATAGTTACGAATAATCATAGGGAGACGAGCAGTGAGCGAAAAACCCTCAGTTGACGCGCCGGTAGCTAGGCAGGAAATTCCTGCCAGGCTGGCGGGCTATTTTCTTTCCATGGCCAAGCTCGGAGCGTCGGACCTGCATATCAAGGTCAACACCCCCGCAACTTTTCGCGTCCGCTCAGCTTTGCGGTCAGCTAAGGAACCGCCTCTGACCATGGAGCAGATAAGCCAAATGATATCAGCCCTGCTCTCGCCGGAGCAGCGGGAGGCGTTTGGCCAAAATGGCCAGGTCGACCTGGCTCGCGAAAACTCCATTGGCGACCGGTTCCGCATAAATGTCTTCCGTCAGCGAGGCCTGCCCTCCCTGGCGGTGCGTCGCGTTACTCGCGATATCCCCAGCTTCGCAGAGCTGCACCTGCCCGAAAATATCGAGCGAATCACCCGCGAAACACAAGGCCTGGTGCTGCTGTCAGGCCCGACGGGGTGCGGCAAGAGCACGACCATCGCGTCGATACTGGAATATATCAACGCGACCCGCCGTTGCCATATCGTTACCATCGAAGACCCCATCGAATATCTCTACACGGACAAAAAGGCCCTCGTCAGCCAACGGGAAATCGGTATCGACGTGCCAGACTTCAACCTGGCTACCCGCGCGATGCTGCGGGAAGACCCAGATATCCTGCTAATCGGCGAGATGCGAGACCGCGACACACTCCAGGCTGCTCTCCAAGCTGCGGTGACAGGCCACCTCGTGCTGGGAACCGTGCACGCCTCGACCGCGCCGCAAACCATCCAGCGAATACTCGAACTTTTCCCGCCCGAGACCAGGCCTCTTATCCGCCAGGGCCTGGCGTACAATCTCAAAGCGGTGCTCTGCCAACGACTGCTGCCAAGCGTAAAAGACGGCATCGACCGCGTCCCAGCGGTGGAAATACTGCGGGTCGACCCCGTAGCAAGACAGCTGATCGAAACCGGGCGAGACAACGAACTGCCCGACGTAATAGCCAGCTGCCAAAACGGGAACATGCAGAGCTTCTCGCAAAGTCTGCTGGAACTTATCGAAGGCGACCTGATAGACCCGAAGGAAGCCTACGCCATCGCTCCCAATCCCGAAGAACTCAAGATGAGGCTAAAGGGTATCAAGCAAACACAAACCGGACTTATAGCCAGAGGATAATCGTATGACATCAGCTTACTTATTGTGCGTCGCATCCCCAGGCCAGGTCTGGTCCGTGGTGGCAGAGTTGACGGTGGTGGCAGGCTGTTCGTTGGCTTGGCTGTTCCTCGCTACCAGGGTCAGTGCCGACGCAGCTGGGCTGAAACTTCAACGGGAACTCTGGTCTGGGCTGACGCTGATAGCTGGAGCCTTGGGCTTGGTGTTTTGGTTTATGATTCCGATGTTTGTCCTGGGCCTGGTGCTGTCCGTCCTGCTGGTCGGCGGGGCGTTGGTGTCTTACGTAGTCTACCGCAACAGCCAGGTCGACTCCGAAACCAAGCTGTTCTCGCTCGACTGGTTCCGCGCCGGAGCCGGTGCCGCAGCCAGGCCCGCTAAGCTCGAAGAGAAACTCAAATTCTACGACAGCATCGGGCGAATCGTTCAGCTGACGGAAAACGACCTGCGCGACAAAAAGCTGATTCAGCAATATAACCTAACCCAGGGGCTGTTGTACGAGGTCATTCGAAATCGGGCAGCGGAAGCTGACATCGCTCCGGCGGGCCAGGCTGTGCGCGTGCGATATCTCGTGGACGGTGCGGTCGTTGTGCCCGAGCCTGGCTCTATGGACGACTGGCAAAAAATTCTGCCTTTCCTGCTGTCCAAAGCGGGCATCGACGCGACGACGGGCCAAACCGCCAAGGGCAAGATAACCGTAGACCTAGCCGATTCGCCGGTGGATATGGATGTTACCGTCTCGCCAAGTCAGGCTGGCCCGAGGGTGCGTCTGCGTGTGGTGCAACAGTCCGTGCAGACCAATATCGACCTGCTGGGCATGGACGCTACGACAGCCCAGACCATTGCAGAACTTGTCGAAAAACCAGGCTTGCTGCTGGTTACAGGCCCGCCCGCCAGCGGCGTTACCAGCACTGCCTACTCGATTCTGCGAAAGCAGGACGCGTATCTCAAACTGCTGATGACGGTCGAAGCCCAGGCTTCGATGGATTTGCAAAACGTTACCCAGCACGAGTATCACACGCCGGAGAAGTTGCCCGAGACCCTCGCCTCTGCTATCCGACGCGACCCGGACGTGCTGCTGGTCGACCGGTGCGACGGGGCCAAAACCGCTGAGCTTATATGCGACCTAGCTGGGGAAAAATTCGTCATCCTCACCATCCCCGCACAGGAAACCTTTCCCGCCCTGCACGCCTGGATCAAGCGCATGGAAGGCTCTGCCAGGGCAATCAAACCGCTGCGAGGCATCCTCTGCCAGCAACTCATCCGCGTATTGTGTCCCGCGTGCAAAGAGCCATACCAGCCAGACGCCCAGACCGCCGAGCACCTCACCAAGGCCCGGGCCAGGCTGGGAGGCCTGGGCGATGGGAGGGTCTATCGCGCGCCGTCGTTGCCCAGGCTGGACGAGAAGGGTCGAACCCTGCCACCCTGTCCAACCTGCCAGGACACGGGCTTCCACGGGCGAACCGGCGTCTTTGCGTTTTTGCCCGTAACCGACGGTTTGAAAAAGCTTATCCGAAGCCAGGCTCCGCTGGAGCAACTCCAAGCCCATGCCAAAACAGCTGGCGCGACGAACCTGTACGAACAAGCACTGGGCAAAATTCTCCTGGGCCTAACCAGCGTCCAGGAAGTCATGCGGGTCTGCAAGCCAGGTAAAAAGTAATCCGCTGAAAGTGGTCAGTAAAAGCAAAAACAATTTACCATGAAGTACATGAAGTTGTTTTTTTATGAACAAAAAATGGTCTATCTTTGTCGTCTATGCGTTCTTTCGCGGTAGTTTTTTGTTTTTTATGATATGCCCCTGAACGGCTAGGACTTGTTGGGGGTTTGTATGTCGATCGGAGAGGGTGGGATTCGAACCCACGGTACCTTTCGGCACACCGGTTTTCGAGACCGGCACGATCAACCGCTCTGTCACCTCTCCCGGGCCAGGCTGGTCAATCTGGATATCGAAATCGACCAGGCTGGAACTGCGTCTCCGAAACAAAAAATGATGGGCCGCTACAGCGAACCATCGCGCAGCACTGTATCGTCACTCAGTCGGGCCGTCAAGCATATTATCGCTCCGGCGATTCGGCGCAGCGGAACAACTGATTGATTTTTCCGCCAGCGGATCGCATAATGCCCATCCGCAGCCAGCTGACAGCGAGCCTGGCTGACGTAAATGCGCCCGTAGCTCAGCTGGATAGAGCGCTTGCCTCCGGAGCAAGAGGTCGTGAGTTCGAATCTCGCCGGGCGTAGTTGTTTGTAATCTTTTACCAGTCAACTAATCAACCAGTCAACCAGCTTGAGTAAATAACTATGCAGGGAAATCCTACAGACATTGCCCGCCAGCTCTTGGCTATCGAGTCTCTGCTAGGCTCAGCTGAGTTTGTCCCAGCCAAGCGAAACCCGCTGCCGACACTTGACATACCCGCCCCCGCCCAGGCCCCCGCCCAGGCCCAGGCTGGGCCTGGGGAGAATCTCTCGCCGGAGCAAAAAGCCCATGCCCTGGCTGAGCTTGACGCGAAGGAAATTCGCGGCTGCAAGAAGTGTCCGCTTAGCAAGACCCGCACGCACACGGTCTTCGGCGAGGTCAACCCCAACGCCGACCTGGTTTTCGTAGGCGAGGCTCCGGGGGCAGACGAGGACGCCAGCGGCAGGCCTTTCGTAGGCAGAGCGGGTGAGCTGTTGACGAAAATGATCCACGCAATGGGCCTGACCCGAGACGACGTTTTCATTTGCAACACCGTAAAATGTCGTCCGCCTAACAATCGTCCGCCCGCTGGGGAGGAAGCTGACGCCTGTTGGGATTATCTTGTCAGACAGCTTCAGATTATTCAGCCCAGGGTTATCGTTACGCTGGGCAACCCCGCGAGCAAGGGCTTGCTGATGACGAAAATCGGCATCACCAAGTTGAGGGGCAATTGGCAGCAGCTGCCTGACATAGGCCCAGGCCTGGCTGGGATCGCGGTCATGCCCACCTTCCACCCGGCTTACGTTCTGCGAAACTACTCGCCCGACACCCGAGGCAAGGTCTGGTCAGACCTCCAAGCGGTCATGGCCCGGCTCGGCCTAACCCTGCCGAAACAAAACGGCCAGCCAACAAAAACAGCGGAACACGAATAACACGAATTTTTGTTTTTTCCACCAATCCGTTTTCGCGTTCTTTCGCGTCTTTCGTAGTTTGCGGTTTTTTTCTCACAAAAAATTCGTGTTTATTCGTGTCCATTCGTGGTTCTGCTGTTTCTGTTTTACTGGGGTACCAGCCTGTCTGCTATCGTGCCGGATTCCCACGCATGGCGGTTGCACTTGGGACAGGCCTGGTCGCCTCTGCCACTTTTGGGGGTGTACCCGCAATAATGACAAAAAATATAGGTGCGCTTGGCAGAGAGTCTCACCGGTGTCGATGGCCCACGCCCACGGCGCACCTTTCTCCGCCCGAGGCCCATGTTTGGATGCGACAGCGAAACCCCCGTCTTGTTGCGCCCCATCGTTTTTTGACGATCCATGATCTGCACTCCTCGTAACTCCAACAGCTACACAAAGATACACACCCGCTTATATTATCGCATTTAATAACAAGGCTGGCCTGCATGGGCTAACTTATGACGGGTTATGCTGTTACAGCGGCGTTCTCGCTGGACATCTGGGAAAAATGAAACACCTTTTTTCTTGGCCTGGCTGGGCTGGGCTGTATAATGTTCGTTCCTGCGAGCCTGGCTGATGTAGCTGGGCTTGACTTGGGAGACAAATCGGAAAGCGTATGCGCGAGACCAAAGAGAGAAAAATCAGAACGCTGCTGCTGGCGGTTTTGCTGTTGGCTGGGCTGGGTGCGGTTGGGTGCGAGCCTGACTTTGGCCTTAGCCGAGGCAGAACGCTGGGCGTTGCCATTCCCGACCCGCAAACCTGGCGAGTTAGCAGCACCAATGGCGGGTTCAAAAACATCCGCCGGGCTGCGGACGGCGATGCCAGCACCCTGGCTGTGTCCGCTCGGCGATATCGCAACGCGCAGATTACGATAGACCTGGGCAAACCTTGCCTGTTCAATCTCCTTGCCCTTCGCCATGGCGAAAACGCGTTCGGCTTTGCCCGCAAGGTCGCCCTGTCCACCAGCATGGACGGCAAGCGCTACACCAACCGATACAGCTGTCCCGGCACGCGAGGGATTACCTACATCCCCGTGCTGACACAAATCCTGGCTAGGTACGTCCGCATAACCGCTGTGGTGCAAGGCTCACAACCCTGGGCGATTTCAGAAATATATTTGCAGTAATTGGGCAAGTAGACAATAGGCGAGCAGGAATGACTGAAACTAACGTAAATAATCATACCGGCCCGGGCCAAGTTACTTCTGCCTCGGCTGTGGCTGGGCGATTTCCTGTGCTTGTTTATGGGTTGTGCGGGCTTATTATCGTCCTATTGGCGGGGCTTTGGATAATGGAGCGGGGGCATCGCAACCGGGCCCAGGCCAGAGTCCGCGATATAAACCAAGCCATCGCTCAGCAGAAGAAAAAGATGCAATCTCTCGGACGACTTGTCGCTGCCCAGGCAACCCAAGCTAGGATAATGCGAAACTCCCTGCCTAAAAAACAAGCCAAGCTCAATGGCAAAAATAGCACAGTGCTGATACTTGACACCGAGGCTGCCAGGAAAATAGGCCTGCAACCGGGCGACATCGTAGTAGTAACAGATCAGCTGAGCGAATGACAATTTTCTAAAAACAAATCCGAAATCTCCACGCCATCCAACGACACTATTCCCTACTTGCCCATATTGGTTGTTGATTCAATCTGGGCGAATCGGTATCCTGTTGGCGTGTTGTGGGGGTGTTGTGCGCGGCTGCCTCGAAGGTGTCCGTCCACGAGAAAGGAACCTGGAACTATGCGTAGAAACAAGACTCTTTGCCTGTGCTTTGCGATGTTGATTATCCTGTTGGCGGCGGGCCAATCGCGGGCCTTGCCTCCCGAGCCTAATATCCCAGCGGACGCGATGGGGCATCAGCTCCTGCCTGTTTATCGAAAGCAAATCAGCCAACGTATCAAGTGGTGGAAACAGCTTTTCGTTATCGCCCGTACGAACCAGGACATACTCGACGCCCGCGAGGGCTTGGTTGGGGACTACAACCTGTACAGCCATCCGCGATATCAGCTTGCCTTTGCCCGCGAGAGCGTCAAGGAGCTGAAGGGCATGTTGGATGGCAAGGGCTTTACCGCTGGGGACAGGTTGGCTGAGCAAAAGCAGATAAATCTCGCCATCGCCTTTTCGGGTTTTTCGTCGCGTGGCACGAGTCCAGCCTTGTCTGTAATGGTTCGCAGCACCAACGAGGGCATGCGGTACCTGGGCTGGGCGGGCTATGAAAACATTTGCCCTCATCTGTTGAAGATTGGGCCTAAGACGGCTGGTAAATTCGTCAAGTCCGCGGGCGCTGCTGCGATAGCGGAGACGAACCCGCTGATATTGCGGAAAATTCTGCTGGTGATGAAGCGGGCGGCAGAGGATAAAACCGTCCCTGCCAGGACCGCTCGGGCGGTGCGCAAGCAACTCGTTGACACTCTGGCCCGGGCCTGGCCCGGTTGGCGGGGGAAAGTTCGCAGCCTAGACTCCGCCTTCGCGCAAAGCCTGGCTTCGGCGGTGGCTGTTCTTGCGGAGGCAGCTCCGGCTGCCAAACAGAGCAAGACGAAGCGAATGAAAGTTCTGCAGATGGTGGTGAACCTCGCCTACGACGCAGCCTATGTTTACGACCAGGCTTTGCAGGCCTCAGCTGGCGGGTTCGAAAAAATAACCGACGACCAGGCTCGCAAGCGGAAAGCTCAAGCTAACCAGAAACTGCAACAAGCCTGCAAGAAACTTCTCTCTGCCTGCGAAACAGCCCTGAACAAAATAACGGGGCAAGGCAAAACGCCCCTCGCCCAAGCCCAGGTTACCAAAGTAGACCCGGGAGCTGCAGTGCTAGGCGCAGTACTGGACTGGGCAGCGGACCTGAAAAACCAAGGCGTTACTGATCCTTCAAAAGAGGCAATAGGCAAGTAGGGAATAGGCAATAAGAAAAACAGCAAATGACGAATTCCGAAATCCGAATGATGAATCAATGACAAATTCCGAATAATGAAAAAAACCAATGCCCAAATGCCCAATGACCATTAACCAATGGCCTCCCCCCGTGTCATTCCCGCGCAGGCGGGAATGACAAAGAAACAAAAACAGAAAAGACAAAAATTAGTGTCATTCGTTTTTATTCGCGTCATTCGTGTTTTGCTGTTTTCGCTTTTGCTGTTTTTGTTTTTACTGATAACTGATAACTGACTACTTGAAAGAAAAATTTGTGAAGCTGTTTTACTTTATATCGCTAGGCGTTGTTGGGCTGATGACGCTGTCGCCGCTTTGGCTTTTGCGCAGGGACGGGGGCGAGAGGTTCGAGAGGGTAATCGCTCGCTATACCGAAACCGGCGTGCCCGTCTGGAACGACAACCCCGTGGTTCGGCGGGACAGTTTCGGCGGGGCTGTCCGGTCGATAGACCCCACTACCTGTGGCGACACTACCAGCGCGGATATCCAGGGCAATTTCTATGAGGGGCTGTACAGCTACCACTATCTGCTGCTGGACGAGGGTCGCCCCGTCCTTATCCCAAGCCTCGCCCGGTCCATGCCCCGCGTCAGCAAAGACGGACTGACCTACACCATCAAGCTCAAGCGGGGCGTGAAGTATCACCGCAACCCCTGCTTTGGCCTACTCAACGCTGAGGTCTATAAAACCCGCACCGTGAGAGCGGAAGATTTCGTCCTGGCCTTCAAGCGAGTCGCGGACTATCACAACTCCAACACCTCCATCTCCTGGGCGTTCCTGGCCGGGCGAATCGTCGGCCTGGATGCCTACCGGGCCAAGACGAAAAAATACGCAGCGGGCGATTTTTCCCGATACTCCCTACCCGTCGAAGGCCTGCGGGCGCTGGACGACCTGACGCTGCAAATCAGGCTGACCAAGCCTTACCCGCAATTTACCAAAGTTCTCGCTATGGGGGTCTATGCGCCGTGTCCTGCCGAGGCGGTGGACTATTGGCTGACCGGCTTGGGCAAGATACCACAAGCCCAGCGAAACGTGGAGTTCCGCGAAGCGAAGATGGTCGTGGGTACCGGAGCGTATCTGCTGCACACCTTCAAGCGGAAAAATAAAATCATCCTCGTCCGCAATCCGGACTATCGCCCCGTCTATTACCCCTCGAAAGGCAGCCCCGGCGACGGGCAGGCTGGGCTGCTGGCTGACGCGGGCAAGCGCGTGCCGTTTATCGATGTCATCGACCTGGACTTCGTCGCGGAGAGTTACTCCGCCTGGATGCTGTTCCTCTCGCGCCGGTCGGACGCGTCGGGCATTCCGCGCGAGGCTTTTGAATCGGTCATCACGCCAGGCCGTGATCTGACAGCCACCTGGCGAAAGAAGCACATATATCTCCGCAAGGTCTGGCAGCCTAGCGTTTACTGGTTCGTCTTCAACATGGAAGACAAACTGCTCGGCGCCAGCCCAGCTTTGCGACAAGCCATGTGCCTCAGCTATGATGTCGAAAGTCAAATCCGTATACTCTCCAACGGGCGAGGCCGACATGCCCGCAATGTCGTACCAGCCTCGTTCAAAGGCAACAAAGAAGCAGGCCCCGGGCCTTATTTCCGGTTCGACCCAGCTGAGGCAAAAAAGAAAATCGCCCAGGCTAAGCAAGAGCTGGCCAGCAAGGGGTTGCTTGATGCCCAGGGTGAAATCCCGCCGATAACCGTCGAGCTGGGCGACCATATCGGCGCGCGGAGAATGGCGGAGTTCGCCCGGCAACAGTTCGCCCGTATCGGCGTGCGGATAAAGGCTGTCTTCAACGATTGGCCTACGCTACAGCAGAAGGTTCACAGCAAGCATGCCCAGATGTACACCATGGGCTGGCACGCGGATTACTACGACGCGGAGAATTTTTTGCAACTCTTCTATAGTCCCAATATCAAAAAGGGCACGAACAACTCGAACTATTCCAATCCGCAATTCGACAAACTATACGAGCAAATCCGCACCATGCCCGACAGCCCGCAACGCACTGCTATCTACGCGAAAATGATCCGCATGATTGGCCAAGATTGCCCAGTCCTGACGCTCTCGGAGCCTTTGACGCTCGTGCTGTACTACGACTGGTACAAAAATGTCAAGCTACATCCGATTGGCTATGGGTTCGGCAAATATCGGCGGATCGACACCGCGTTGCGAAAGAAACTGGGGGGCAGATAATGGACGCGTATATTATCCGCAGACTGGTGCAATCGGTGTTCACTATCCTCGGCGTAATGGTGTTGACTTTTCTGCTGTTCAACATCATGGCTGGGGATATCTCCTCGCAATATGTAAACCCCAAAGCTGGGCCTGAGCAGAAGCAGGCTTTCCAGGCCCGACACAAACTGGACCTGCCAAAGTTCTACAACGCCCAGGCGCCGGGCCTGGCGAAAATCTCCCAGACGCAGTTTGGGTATCACATGTGGAACTGCGTGAGCTTTCAGGGCAAAAGCTTTCGCACGGAGGAAACCCTGTTCGATATCATCGTAGCCAAGGCGAGGTTCTCGCTGGCTATCTCTGTCCCCGCTCTCGCGCTGGGTTGGCTGACCGCGATGATCGTCAGCTGCGTGGTCGCGTATTTCCGCGGCACATGGATAGACCACCTCGGCGTGCTGATCTCGGTCGTCGGCATGTGCGTGCCGTTCCTGGCCTACATGATAATAGGTCAATGGCTGATGTTCCAGATATACCCGCCCGCAGCCTGGGGACACGACCCGCCGACGAATATCTACATACCCGTCGTCATAGCGGTCCTGGCCGGCCTTGGCGGATCGGTGCGGTTCTATCGCACGATAATCCTCAACGAAATTCATCAGGACTATGTCCGCACCGCCCGGGCCAAGGGCGTAGCACTGCCGGACATCCTCTTCAAACATGTGCTGAAAAACTGCATGTTGCCAATACTGACGAACCTCGTATTGGCTATCCCGTTCCTGATTATGGGCAACCTGTTGCTGGAAAAGTTTTTCGGCATACCAGGCCTGGGCGACCTGATGATATCCAGCATCACCGACCGAGACGTGCCGATAATAACCGCCCTGACATTCCTCACCGCAGTCATATACGCCGGAGGCTTACTGATAACCGATATCCTCTACGCCATATTCGACCCACGAATTCGACTACGGTAAAACAAATCCGAAATCCGAATTTGTTTCTAACCTGACATGCCAACGAATAAACCAAAATTTCAATTGCGTTTGACGAGCATTTGCATCGTCGTAACCACTCTCGCACTGATGGGCGTGGGCCTGGCTGCGATTGACGTAACCCAAAAGGCTGGCGGCATGACGGGGCTGGTCGCTCGGCAGATGATATACAGCCTGGCTGCGGCGGTAGCTTTCGTAGGCTGTGCGATCCTGCCATATCAAAAAATCGGACGCTGGGCGTACATTCTCTTCGCATTCACGCTGGCCCTGTTGGTGCTGGTGCTGTTCCTCCCCGCTACCCGAGGCTGTCATCGCTGGATCGGTTTTGGTTTCTTCCAGGTTCAGCCTTCCGAGCTGGCCAAGTTGTCGCTGATAATTCTCCTGGCCTGGTACCTTCGCCTGGGCGACCACTACCGACGCGCAGCGGGCCTGATCCCGCCATTCGTACTGACGCTCGTGCCGATGGGGCTGATACTCCGCGAGCCTGACCTGGGCACAAGTTTGCTGTTGCTGCCCACGCTCTACGCTATGCTGTTCATGGCTGGTGCCAAAGCGAGACACCTCCTGAGCATCGTAACTGTGGGGGTGGTGGTTCTCCTGATGCCCCTGCCCACGCAGCTTGGCCCGCTAAGCCCGGTCGATAAGCGCGAACGAGTCGCTACAGCCTACTGGACGACAGGCCCAGCTGACAAACCCACAACCGCATACTCCGCTGCTGCCCTGACAGCGATGAAAATCCATCAGCTCAAGCGGGTCAATGGCTGGCTCCGCCAAGGTCAGCCTGATGTCATCCAAGGTCAGGGCTATCAGTTGTTCCAGTCGAAACTCGTATTAGGCTCGGGCAAAATCACAGGCCGGGGCAACTGGCAGCACGCGGACGTCTATTTCCGAAACCTGCCGGAAGACCATACCGACTTTATCTTCAGCATCATCGCGGGCCAATGGGGCTTCATAGGCTGTCTGGGCGTGTTCCTGCTCTACGGCGTTATTATAGTTTGCGGCGTGGAAATCGCAGCCAGCACTACCGACCCGTTCGGCAGACTCTTGGCTGTGGGGGTACTCGCGCTGACTGTTACGCAAATTTTCATCAACGTCGGCATGACGATGGGCCTAATGCCAATCACGGGCATGACCCTGCCCCTGATAAGCTACGGCGGCTCGTCGCTGGTAGTAAACTGCGCCGCACTAGGCCTGCTGGTAAACATAGGCCAACGCAGGCCTATCATGCTATCGCGACGCCCCTTCGAACACGACGAAGACCTCTCGCACATGCCATACCGCCCAATGGAAGGCCAATTCCGAACATACCCCTCAAGCCGTCAGTAGTCATCGCCAGCATTGACACGCCGGGCGAAATAGCGGAGTATATCGAACCCCAATTCAACCAAAAATTATCGAAAGGACTGTTCAACATGGCTATCGAACTTCGAGAAAACTACGATTATTCCATACTGGTTCCAACGAGCATGGGCGTCCGCCTGACGCCCAGCCAGGGTCAAGGCGTCCATTGCAGCGATACCTTTTACATGCAGGCTACCAGTGCCGAGTCCAATGTCGCATCCGTCTCGTCGTACCTCGGGCTGCCGGTGAAGGTGCTGACGACTTTCGTAAAAGACAGCCCCGTGGCGAGGTTCATCAAGGACAACCTGGCCTCGCGACACATGGATTGCGAGGGCAAGGATATCGACCAGGGCGGACCTTGGGGCTATCGTCATCAGATAAACATCGCCGACAGCGGGTTCGGGTCGCGCGGGCCTCGCGTGCAAAACGACCGGGCTGGCGAGGTCGGCAGAACGCTCAGCGTCAAGGACTTCGACCTCGAGCGAATCTTCGGCGACGAGGGCGTGGGGATTGTGCACCTGTCGGGCCTGATAGCCGCCCTGTCGCCAGAGACAGGCCAGTTTTGCCTGGAGATAGCGCAGGCCGCGAAAAAGCATGGCTCGCGGATTTCCTTCGACCTGAACCACAGGGCGTCGTTCTGGGCTGGTCGCCAGGATGAGCTGCACGATATTTTCACGAAAATCGCAGGCCAATCCGACATCCTCATCGGCAACGAGGAAGACTTCCAACTTTGCCTGGACATCGAAGGCCCGGAGGCTGGGGGGGCGGATCTCTCAGCCAAAATCGAAGGCTTTAAGGGCATGATACAGCGGGTGAAACAGGCTTATCCCAACGCGTCGACTTTCGCGACGACCCTGCGGGAGGTTCTCAGCGCCAACTGCCATCTGTGGGGAGCGATTGTTTCGGCGGGCGACGATTGGCATATCGTCGAGCCGCGCGAAATCGTCGTAATGGACCGCATCGGCGGGGGCGACGGGTTCGTCGGCGGAATGCTCTACGCGATACTCAAAGGCTGGGAGCCAAGCAAGTGGGTACAGTTTGGCTGGGCCAGCGGAGCACTGGTTACCACGCTGAAAACCGACTACGCCCAGCCTGCTGACGAAGAACAAATCTGGAGCATCTGGAGCGGCAATGCAAGAGTGAGAAGATAGGGCAGGAGTCAGCACCTATCAACGCAGTTGAGAAGATATAGCCCTTGGCAAAAGGGGGAAAAGATGAATATGATAAGGAATTTCCGGGTCTCTTTGGCGGCATTTTGCTTGGTTGGCATCTGTTCGGGTGTTACAGGGGCTGATACTCCACGGGAAATCGCAAAGCGGGTGTCGCCCTCGGTAGTCTTGCTGGTAATGGAAGACGCCAGCGGCCAACTGATTGCGACGGCAAGTGGATTTGTTGTCCGTAAGGGAATTGTTGCAACGAACATGCATGCTATCCAAGGGGCCTCTCGGGCTCATGCAAAACTCTCCAACAAAGAAACCAAGCACGATATTCGCGGGGTAGTGGCCTTCGACCCGGACCATGACTTGGTACTGCTTGCTATTGACAGCGTAAAGGCTGCCCCGTTGCCCATTGGCGATAGCAACAAGGTGGCCGTGGGCGACACTGTCTACGCGGTCGGCAACCCGCATGGGCTGGTGGGTACCTTCTCGTCTGGAATGGTTAGCGCCGTTCGTAAAATTGACGAAGATTTGCTATTCCAGATAACAGCTCCGATATCGTACGGCAGCAGTGGTGGGCCGGTGGTAGACAGCAAAGGTGAGGTTGTTGGCATTGTCGTATCGACAGTCGAGGGCGGACAAAATCTGAACTTCGTAATACCCGCAAGCTATCTTATATCGCTGCTGTCCTCGCAAGGGCCAGCCCAGCCATTAGATAGCTCCGAAATTCAAAAAAACGCCAGCGATGCAGCAAGCGACTCTTGGAACAAATTTGTCGAAAACAAGCGGAAGGCTGCAGAGCAGGGAAATGCCGACGCGATGGTTGACCTGGGCATGATATATGTCAGAGGTCAAGGTGTGCCGCAGGACTATCAAGAGGCGGCGAACTGGTTCCGCAAAGCTGCCAAGAAAGGCAATGCCGTCGCGATGGCTATGCTTGGCGCGATGCACAGCGATGGTCAGGGTATGCCGCAAGACTACCGCAAAGCTGCAGGCTGGTATCGTAAAGCTGCCGAGAAAGGAAGTGCTTTTGCGATGGCTTCTCTTGGTTCTTTATATAGCTTGGGTCATGGCGTATCGCAGGACTATCGCGAAGCGGTGAAGTGGTATCACCAGGCTGCCGAAAAGGGAGTAGCTCACGCAATGTTTATGCTGGGCATCGCATATCACAACGGCGAGGGCGTACCGCGGGACAACCGCCGGGCGATGAGTTGGTACCGCAAGGCTGCCGAACAAGGAAATACCGATGCGATGTTTCATCTGGGCTTGATGTACCGCAATGGCGAGGGCGTTCCGCAGGACTATCACGAGACGATAAACTGGTATCGCAAGGCTGCCGAAAAAGGAAACGCCAAGGCGATGAATGATCTGGGCCAGATGTATATTATTGGCCTGGGCGTACCGCGAGACTACGGCAAAGCAATGAGTTTGTATCGCAGTGCCATCAAGCTGGGCGACCACAACGCCATGTTTAATCTGGGCCTGATGTACTGCGACGGCCTGGGCGTGCCACAAAACTACCGCCAGGCGATGAACTGGTTCCACAAATCTGCTGAGCAAGGAAACACCAAGGCGATGGTAGGCCTGGGCCAGATGTATCTCATTGGCCAGGGCGTACCGCAGGATCACCACCAGGCGATGAGATGGCTGCGCAAGGCCGCTGAATTTGGAAACGACCACGCGATGTATATGCTGGGTAAAGCATATGGCTACGGTAAGGGTGTGCCGGAAGACTACCGCGAAGCAATGAATTGGTTTCGCAAAGCTGCCAAGAAGGGTAACGCCGAAGCGATGTATCATCTGGGCTTGATGTACCGCGAAAATAAGGGGGTGCCGCAAGACGACCGCAAAGCGGTGAAATGGTTTCGCAAGGCTGCTAAATTGGGGCAGCCCAACGCAATGTGTGTACTAGGCAAAATATATTTTGAAGGCCGAGGCGTATCGCAGGACTATTACAAAGCAGCAAACTGGTTTCGCAAAGCTGCCAAACAGGGCAACGCCAACGCGATGGATATGTTGGGCGTATTGTATTTCCATGGCCGAGGTGTACCGCAGGATGACCGCGAAGCGGTAAATTGGTATCGCAAGGCTGCCGAAAGAGGCAACACTAAGGCTATACATAGCCTGGGCTGGATGTATTTTTCTGGTCGGGGCGTACCGCAGGATTGCCACCAAGCGGTAATATTATATAGTAAGGCTGCCGACAAGGGGTACACCGAGGCGATGCATAGCCTCGGCTGGATGTATCTCTTTGGCCAGGGTGTACCGCAGGACTACAGCAAGGCAATGGACTGGTATCGCAAGGGTGCCGAACTGGGTAGTGTTGATGCGATGGCTAGTCTGGGCAAAATGTACTTCGACGGCAAGGGCACGCCACGGGACTACCGCCAGGCGATAAACTGGTATCGCAAGGCTGCTGAGCAGGGACAGGCCATGGCGATGTTTAGCCTTGGCTTGATGTATCTCAATGGCCAAGGTATTTTGCAAGACCACCACCAGGCGGCAAATTGGTTTCGCAAGGCTGCCCAAAAGGGAGAAGCCGGCGCGATGAGTGGCTTGGGCTGGATATATCTCAAAGGACGGGGTGTGCCGCAGGACTATGACCAAGCTGCAAATTGGTATCGCAAAGCTGCTGAGCTAGGAGATGCCCAGGCAATGTTTAACCTGGGAAAGATGTACCACAATGGCGAGGGTGTGTCGCAGGATAATTTTGAATCATATATTTGGCTTTCAGTGGCAACAGCGTTTGGACATAAGAATGCCGCTAAAGAGCGCGACAATATGGCTGGTCGACTCGCATCCTCGGCAAGATTGGCGGCGCAGTCTCGGTCACGTAAATTGTTCAAACAAATTAAAACCAGAATGTCCAAGTAGGCTGGCCTATTCCCTATTTGCCTATTGCCTATCTGCCTTGTGCGACGAGGTAGAGTACCGCCATTCGGATAGCCAGGCCATTGGTTACTTGTTGGAGGATGCAGCTGTTTGGGCCGTCGGCTACTTCGCTGGTGATTTCCACGCCGCGGTTGATTGGGCCTGGGTGCATGATGAGCACATTTTTTTTGCACCGGGTCAGCCTCTTGGCTGTCATGCCGTAGAGTTGGTGATATTCTCTCAGCGAGGGGAACAGCCCGCCGCCGAAGCGTTCGAACTGAATCCGCAGCATATTTATCGCGTCGACTTCTTCGAGTACGTCGTCCAGGCTGTGGGAGATGGTGCAGCCCATGGCGGAGATTTTTTTCGGCACGAGCGTCGGCGGGCCTACGACGACGACTTCTGCGCCGAGTTTTTGCAAGCCCAGGATATTGCTGCGGGCGACGCGCGAATGTGCGATGTCGCCGACGATGGCGACCTTTAGCCCCGCCAACTTGCCAAGCCTTTGGCGGATGGTGAAGATGTCCAGCAGTGCTTGTGTGGGGTGTTCGTGCGACCCGTCGCCGGCGTTTATGACGCTGGCGGAGACCTTCTGGGCGACCTGGTGCGGTGCGCCGCTTTGGCCATGCCGCATGATGAATACGTCCACGCCCATCGCTTCGATATTTCGCACGGTGTCCATGGTGGTTTCGCCCTTGGACACGCTCGAGCCCTTGGCGGTGAACAGCAGCGTATCAGCGGACAGCCTGCTTGCTGCCAGCTCGAAACTCATCCGCGTGCGGGTGGAATCTTCGAAAAACAACAGGGCGACAACCTTGCCGCGAAGGGCGGGCACCTTTTTTATCGAGCGGGTCGAGACCTCTTTGAAACTCTCCGCTGTGT
>Ga0190284_1000224_pt1 | contig 39939 bp, 37 predicted proteins | sample 48691812_MG_FD_161668 | JGI IMG/M metagenome (GOLD analysis project Ga0190284, IMG submission 161668) | Hydrothermal vent microbial mat bacterial communities from Southern Trench, Guaymas Basin, Mexico - 4869-18-1-2_MG | ecosystem: Environmental > Aquatic > Marine > Hydrothermal vents >...
TCCTGCGGCTTACCGGCGTACCCTACGCCCGCATGGAGGAGCGGGGCGTTCTTCTGCCGATTGTGGAGGCCCACATCAACTATCGGGGCAGGGCACGGTACGATGACGAGTTGATCGTGACCACCACCGGAAAGGCGTACCGCAGGGCACAGGTGCGCTTCGATGTGCGGATCGTTCGTGCAAACGACGGCGGAGACGTAGCCGACGGGCACACCCTTCACGCCATAACCGATTCGTCGGGAAAGCCGATCCGCCCACCGTCATGGCTTGGCGATGCCCTGGGGGAAGGCACCAAAGCCTGAACCGGCCATTGCCGTTTCGTCGCCCGACTGTGATTCCCACGTGCAATCCGCTATGCTGCCGTCGTGTCGGCTGGTCCAGCGGTGAGAACGCCGACGGGGCCTGGGGACAGGGGTCGTTCCACGCGACGGACGTTTTCAATCGGCGGGTGATTCAGGCAATGGACAACACGGACAGACCAACGACTCGGGCGATCATCTTCGATCTTGATGGCACCCTTGCCGACACCCTGGACGACATCGTCAACGCGGTCAATTACGCCCTCGACCACGTGCAGCACGAGCCGCTCGATCACGCCGCGGTCCGCCGGATGGTCGGCGATGGGCTGCCCGCTCTGATGTCGCGCGCCGGCGAAACTTCGGACGAAGCGATGGTAGCCTTCCTCGTACGCCGCTTCCAGGAACACTATGAGGAGAACTACCTGGCCAACACGCGACTCTTCGAGGGGGCCGACCGGTTTCTCGCGCGTTGCGATCAGCAGGGCATGCTGTTGGCGATCCTCTCCAACAAGCCGCACACGTACACGCTGTTGATCTGCGACGAGTTGCTGGAGCGTTGGAGCTTCGGCGCCATTGTGGGGGCTCACGAGGGGTTGCCGATCAAGCCGCATCCGGCCGCGGCGCTGGCGATGGCCGACGCCATGAAGCGCGACCCGGCGGAGATGTTCTTCGTCGGCGATTCGGTGGTGGACATCGAGACGGCACGGGCCACCGGCATGCGCTCCGTGGCGGTGACCTGGGGCTTCCAGGATCGCGAGCGTCTGCGGTCCGCCGGACCGGATCATCTCGTGGATGACTTCGACGAGTTGTGGGAGGTGATCCGGGAACGGGGGATGCCGCCCGCCGCCCGAGCCGGACCGTGACCCATGCAGCGCTACGCCCGCATCACCCGCAAGATCCCGCGTGAGATCGTACTGCTCAAGGCGCTCCCGTGCGCCTGGGGGCGATGCACCTTCTGCGACTACATCGAGGACAACACAACCGATCAGGCGCTCATCGAGCGCGTCGCGGAGCGGGAGTTGGCCAAGGTGACCGGGGAGTTCGGTCGCCTGGCGGTGATCGACTCCGCCAGCATCCAGGAGCTGCCCCGGACCGTCTGGGAGATGATTCGCCGCAAGATCGTCGAGACCGGCATCACCGAGTTCATCTGTGAGTCGTATTGGGAACATCGCGGGCGCTTCGCCGAGGTGCGCGAGTTCTTCGGCGTGCCCACGCGGATCACCATCGGCGTGGAGACCTTCGATCATGACCTGCGGAATCGGGTGCTGAACAAAAACATGCACTTCGATTCGCCACGGGACGTCGCCGCCGTGACCAATTCCGTGTGCCTGATCGTCGGCTTCAAGGGACAGACCCACGACAGCGTGCGACGGGACCTCGATATCCTGTTCGAGCATTTCACCTACGGATGCGTGAACCTGCTCACGCCCAACGTCAAGAACGCCGCCCTGGTCGACGACGCAATCAAGGACTGGTTCCGCCGCGAGTACGCCTGGCTGAACGACCATCCGACCGTCGAAGTGTTGTGGCGGAACACCGACTTCGGCGTCGGGTGATTCCAGGAGTCACGCGTCGCGCAGGGTTCGCTGTGCGAACCAAGGGTGTGGCCCGCTGTGCGGACCGGGTGCGCTCAGCCTGTGTCCGTTCGCTCTTCGTTGCTGCGTGAAGAGCGGGGTTTTTCTACGCCGGGTCGGCCGAGCAGTCTCCTAATGAGAATGACCTCGCCCAGCTCGTTGCCTTCAACGCGGTGGCCGATCCACTGCAGAAGGTAGCTCACCAGCACCAGCACCAGGGGTCGCCACCACAAGTCCCAGCGATCCTGGGCTAACTGCACGACGACGAGCGCGCCGGCCAGCGGCAGCAAAGGAATGGCGACGGCGTGCAATCCGCGCGAAACCGGATGCCGGTGACGCTCCAACCAATTGGCGATCCACGAGACCACGCTAGGATGTTAACGGCACGGGCCTGTGCGGGGCAATAGGCAGGCGAGTCCTGAGTGCTGAGTGCTGAGTCCTGAGGCCTGAGGCCTGAGTGCTGCCTTGTTGCCTGCTGCCCTCTTGCCTCTCTGGCCGCTCCCTCACGGTCGCGGCTCGGTTGTCTTAGTGCTGGGTGGCTTCGGCAATGATCTGGTGTCCCTCTTCGGTTTGCAGCGCGACGTCGCAGAGCACCTGCCAACTGGCGTCCGCGCGGTCGATCAGGCCCATATTCTGCAGGGCCAGAGCGAGACTGGCGCGGAACTCGGGGTTCTCCGGCTCACGCCTCGCCGCGTGCTCGAACTGTTCGAGAGCGAGGTCGAACCTGTAGCGATCCGCGAAGATCAAACCGAGATGGTAGTGCAGATCGGCGGAGTGTGAGTCCAACGTCAGTGCTCGTTTCAGTGTGTCGATGGCCTGCTCCGAGTGGCCCGCTTCATGCTGCAACAAGCCCAGCTTGGTCAGCGCCTTCTCGTAGCCGGGATTGATGGTCAGGGCCTTGCCGAACGCGCTGATCGCGTCGTCGTCTCGCCCGGAGTGCCGCAACAGGAGCCCTAACTGGTAGTGCAGGTCGGCGTAGTTGGGGTGCTCCTTGATGGCCCTCTGGTAGCGTTCGATCTGTTGGGCGATCAGATCGCCGACCGGGGAGAGGTCCGTTTCCGCCGGCCCGGGTAACACCGCCGTCAATGTCTGCGGACTGAGGTACTTGTCCGCTTGGCGGGCGGTGCTGCCGCGAAGCTGGAGCCGCGCCATCTCGCTGAACAGCAGGGAGCTGTTCGGTTCCACGCCGGCGGCCATCTCGAAGCTGTCGGCCGCTTCGTCGTACTGCCCGGATTCATGCTGGGCCACGCCCAGTCCGACATACGCGTTCAGCAGGCGGTCGTTGATTTCGGTGGCCCGGTTAAACCACCTGGCCGCGTCAATGTACGATCCCTTGCGCAGGTAGCTGGTGCCGACCTTGATCGTGGCTTCGAGGTAGTCCGGATTGGTGTTCGAGGACTCGAGGTAGGCCTCGAGTGCCTGCTCGTCGCGCCCCACTTTGGCGTAGAGGTCCCCCAGGCGAAGATAACTGTCGGCCGCCGCGGGCCGCTCCCGGATCATCTGCTGAAGGTGGTCGATTGCGTCGTGGTAGAGCCCCGCCTTGTCGCAGGCGGTCACGAGGTCGTCCTGGGTTTCCCAGCTATCCGGATCGAGCGTCAGCGCCACGCGGTAGCAGCGGATGGCGTCATCGTATTGCTTGGCGCGAACGTACAGGTTGGCGAGCATGATCTGGTAGGCGAGGTCTCCGGGCTCGTGAAAGCAGATGTGTTCGCAGTGTTCGATCGCCGCGGTGACGTTGTCCTGCTTGAGGTGAACCGCTGCCAGACGCTCGTGCGCGTTGCGGAGGTTGGGCGCGATCTCCAACGACTGACGGTAGGCGTCAGCGGCCTCTTGGCATCGCCCGAGCTTCTCCAGGCAAAAGCCGGCCGCGAACTGAACGGTCGCGTCATTGGGGTAGTGGATCATTGCTGTTTGCAATTGGTCAAGCGCGCTCTCGGTGCGGCCGAGTTCGTCGTAAGTGCATGCCAGACCCGCATGGGCCCGCAGGTCTCCGGTGTCCCGCTCCAGTGCGAGCAGAAACGAGCTACGCGCGCCGGAGAGATCGCCATCGGCCAAACGCCGTGCGCCCAATCGGCCGTGGACCCACGGATCGTCGGGGCTCTCTCGGCAGGCATCGAGCAGTTCGCTTGTGGCGACGTCCGCTTCGTCGCTGAGCAACGAACGGAACGCGGCGGACAACTCCGCCAGCAACCCACGCCCCAGGATTTCCAGCAAGTAGGACATCACCTCTCCTCTCCCGGGTTCATGGCGTGACGGTCTGCAGCGCGTGCTCCGCCTCGGCGTACTGCGGGTTGATTCGCAGGGCTCGCCGGTAGGCTTCGCGGGCGCGTTCGACCATGCCGCTGTCCCGATAGAGGTTACCGAGCGTGCAGTACACGTCGGCGTATTCGGCTCCGAGACGAATCGCGTCCTCCAGGCGGCGACAGGCATCCGCGTGGCGATTGGTCTGCCGATAAAGCCTCGCCAATTGGATGAGTGCCTTGATGAACCGCGGCCTCAGCTTCACCGCTCGCTCCACGGAGGTAATCGCGTCACGCGTTCGTCCCAGACGATCGAGCACACATCCGCAGTGGTAGTGCAGATCGGCATGCTCGGGGCAGCGCTCCAGGGCACGGTTGATGGTGGTGGCCAGCACCGCGAACACCTCCGCGTTCACCTCCTTCGGATCGAGCGAAAGGAACGCCTCGACAAAGCCGGGTTCTGACTCAATGGTGGACGAGAGTTCGTCGATCGCCGTGTCGTTTTCGACGGTTGTCTCCGGGGGCATGGTCACCGGGAGCGCTTCTCCTTCGGTGCCCTCGGCGGCCTTGACCGCGTGCGTGAGCAGAAGCGCCGTCCGGGCGTCACCGGGATCATGGGTCTGGGCCCGCTTGAGCCAGCAAACAGCCTCACGAACATCGCCGCGCGCCCCATAACACAAACCCAACTCCACCATCGCTTCGGCGTGATGCTTATTGATGGCGATCGCCTGGGTGAAACGCAGTTCCGCCTCCTCGGTCTGGTCGGCGGAGGCCAGAACCGTGCCGAGCTGAAAGTGAAGTTCGGCTGATTCCAGGTTGTGGCTGATCCCCTCGCGGAGCGAGGCAATGGCGCGATCGGACCGCCCCGCCTTCCACAGCGCCAACGCGTGCCGAACCCGGTGGAGGACGTTCGCCGGCTCACGGCTGATATTTTTCTGGAAGTGGGCCGCCGCCCGCCCGAATCGGCCCTTGCCCACATAAGCCGCGGCAAGGTACGTGGACAGCGAAAGACTCTGCGGGTTCGCCTTCGCCGCCACATCGAGCGCGCGGATGGCTTGGTCGTACCGTCCGGCGGCCAGCAGGCACAGTCCTCGCCGGAGCTGGTGCTTGCCTTCGTAGTATTTCTGGAGCAATCTGCGCAGATCGTCGCGGCGGCGTGGGTCGGCCGACGAACGGCGGTCCGAAGTAGCGGTGTTCATGGCGGCTGTTTCCTGACAAGAACGCAGAACGTGGGGCCCCCTGATGTATCGGAGGATTCGGCGGAGGGAGTTATTTAACCGTTTGGAGGATGTAACTTTATGCCCGGAAATAGCTTGCGGGCATGGTCCGCCGCGCTCGCCAAGCATGGGCAATGTGTCAACCGCGTGGTGACCGCCGGACACGATTCGGTACAATGCTGTCCAGACGACCTATAACCACTGTCAGGAGACACCCGTGCTGAAGGAACTCTTCGAGTTGCAGGCCGAATTGAACCGCCGCATCGGGTTCGATGCCGACGCCCTGCGCAGGAACTTCGATCCCCACGTCGCGGGGAAGTGGCTGAACGATTACATCGCCGCAGCCAGCAACGAACTGGAGGAACTCCGCGACTGCACGTTCTGGAAGCACTGGTGCAGCGAAGCCAGGCAGGGGCGGCGCTTCGAGCTTCACGATCTCCAGAATGCACGCGTGGAGGTGATCGACCTGCTGTTCTTCTGGTTGAGCCTGGCCCAGTGCGTCGGGCTGAGCGCCGAAGACGTGAACGATCTCTACCGCCAGAAGTTGGACGTCAATCACCAGCGCCAGGACGGCGACTATTCCATGAAGAACAAGAACGAATCGGACAATAAGCAGATCACACTGTGAGCATCCTGTGCTCCGCTTGACGCCCGCCGTCGCCGGTGCAACAATCGTGTTGACAGCCGGACGAAGGGTACGATCATGCTAACTGACAACGTTCTCGACTTGATCGGGAACACCCCGTTGCTTCGGCTCAAGCAAGAGCGGGTCTTCGCCAAAGCTGAGTTCCTCAACCCCGGTGGCAGTATCAAGGACCGGGTCGCCCGGGCGATGCTCGAAGGGGCCGAGCGCGATGGGCGGCTCAAACCGGATTCCGTCATCGTCGAACCGACGTCCGGGAACACGGGCATCGGTCTGGCCCTGGTCGGGCGGCTCAAGGGTTATGCGGTCCGGATCGTTATGCCCGAGGGGATGAGCGAGGAGCGCAAGAAGCTCATTCGCGCGCTGGGGGCCGAGCTTGTGCTCACACCGGATAAGGACTCTCTTGGCGGCGCCGTCGAGCGCGCTCGTCAGATCGCCGCCGAGGACTCGCGCGTCTTCGTGCCGCAGCAGTTCGAGAACCCCGACAACCCGCGCGTGCACTATGAGGAAACCGCACCGGAACTCTGGCGACAGATGACCGGCGACATCGCCTGCTTCGTCGCCGGAGTGGGGAGCGGTGGCACGCTCCAGGGTGTCGGCACATTCCTCAAGGAGCACAACCCCGACATCAAAATCTACGCCGTCGAACCCAGGAACGTCTCGGCGCTGCTCGGGCACGAACCGGGCCTACACCAGATTCAGGGCATCGGCGACGGGTTCGTTCCCGCCGTTCTCGACGTCTCGCTCGTGGACGGTGTCCTCGAGGTCACCGACGAGGTCGCCATCCAGACGACCCGGCAACTCGGGGCCGAGCACGGACTGCTTGTCGGCATTTCCTCCGGGGCCAACGTGTGGGCCGCCAGGCAGCTCGCCAAAAGAATCGACGGCAACATCGCCACGATCCTTCCCGATCGTGCCGAACGCTACTTCAGCACCGCATTGCTCTGACCTCCGTGTAGGGGACCATCGCATGGTTCCACGCCAGGTGGGATCGTGGTAGGCTGTGCGCGACGGAAGCCTGTTGTAGCCCCGGTAGCGGGTGCTACCGAAACCCGACAGCCCGGGGAGAAGCGATGCATTCCGTTGCATCTGTCGTCTTCAGATCAGGAGCCCGAGAACCATGCACGCCAACGATTCCAGCGTCATTCGACTGATTGCCACGGCGGTCCTGCTGGCCGGATTCACCGGCTGCGACATGACCCATCACCGGGCCGCACCGGTTGCCGCCGCGCCGAAGGTGGCAACCACCGCTCCCGAAGCGGCATCGGAGGCGAATACCCCGCCACCCGAAGCTGAGGCGGAGAAGCCTGCCGAGAAACCGGAAGTACCGCAGGAGGAGCAGGTCGCCGACGACGCGGAGAAAGAGGCCGAAGAGAAACAAAAGCAGACCGAACAGGACGCTGCGGATGCCCGCAAACTGGCCAAGCTCGAGCGCGATCTGGCCGTTGCGAGGCAACGTGTGGTGCGGGCACAGATGGCCTGCACGCACGCCGACCTCCAACACACCGTTGCCATCGCCAAGGCGGAGAAGGAGCTGGAACTCCAGCAACAGCGGTTCAGCAAGTTCGCGGAGCGCTCCACACCGAACCGGATCGAGCGGTCACGGCTTGGGCTGGCGCGGGCCGAGGACCGTGTCAAAGAGGCTGAGGAGGAACTCAAGCAACTCGAGATGATGTACGCCGAAGAGGACTTCGCCGACGGGACCAAGGAGATCGTGTTGGAGAGGGGGCGGCGACGGCTGGAGCGCTCGCGCCGCGACCTGGAGCTGCGCCGCGAGGACTTCGCTATCCTCACCGAGAAGACCATCCCCCTGGAAACTGCCGAGCATGAGGTGAAAGTTGAACAAAAGACCCACGGTTTGGAGAAAGCCCGCCGCGATGCTGAAGCTGCACGGTTCGACAAGCAGATCGGCCTGGCGAGCGCCAAGGCCAAGGTCGCCGGACTCGAAGCGGACATCGAAGAACACAATGTGAAGGTGGAGAGAAAGTTACGCGACCGTGCCAAGAAGGCGAAAGAGAAGCAGCAGAAGAAGGCGGACGAGAGCGAGGCGGACGAGAAGGAGGAGTCGGCATGAACGTGGCGACAGCGGGTTTCATGCTCGTGCTATGCTCTGCGGTGGGCTTCGCGGAAGGCGAGGCCCCCCCCACGCCCGAGCAGGTTCGGTCAGCCGTTGCGCGGGGAATCGACTTCCTGCTGAGCGACCAGAACGGCGACGGTTCGTGGGGTGGCCCGCAGGATTCGATCACCACTTGGAGCGGACCGACGTGGTCCAACCCGGAATCGCACCGCGCGTGGAAAGTGGCGACGACCGGCCTGTGCGTCGCGGCGCTGGCCGAGGTGGGCACGTCCAGAGCCACGGCGGCGGCGACGGACTCGGGGCTAAGGTATTTGATCGACAACGCCGACGTGAAACGTCCCAGCGAGTGGGACACGATGAACAACTGGGCCTACATCTACGGTCTCCATGGACTCGCCGTTGCTCACGGGCATCGCTATGCCGAGTCACCCCTCCGTGCCCGGATTGCCCAGACCGTTCCGGAGTATCTGGACAACCTCGCGCGCTTCCAATCGATCAACGGCGGGTGGGGGTACCTGGAGTTCGAGGTGCCGCGCACGCGCCGCCCGCAATGGGCCACCAGCTTTACCACCGCCGCGGCCGTGGTCGCCCTCGGCGAGACCAAGCGCCAGGGATTCGAAGTCGACCAGCCGGTAATCGACCGGGCGGCGCGGTTGATCCACCATTGTCGTTTGCCCAACGGCGGGTATACCTATCGCGTGCGCATGGTCCCCAACCTGCACCCGGAGTACATCGACCAGGTAAAAGGTTCGCTGTCACGGATTCAGGTCTGCCAGGCGGCGCTGCTCTACGCCGGGCAGGACGTGCCGCTCGACGATCGCACGTTCGGGCTCGCCCACTTCTTCCGCGATCACAAGTTCCTCGAGATCGCGATGCACAAGCCGGTGCCGCACGAGGCCTACTACTACAACTCGGGCTACTTCTTCATGTTTGGCCACTACTACGCGGCCCTGGTGATCGAGTCTCTGCCACCGGCCGAGCGTGCGGTTTGGTGGCCCAAGTTGCAGCACGAGATTCTCAAGGTCCAGCAGAAGGACGGCTCGATCTGGGACTACGACATGCACCGCTATGACAAGCCGTACGGCGTGGCCTTCGGCCTGATGGCGCTGGGCCGGTCGTTGCGGTGAATGACTGTGCGCGATTGCGAACCGGTTTTCCGAACCGGGAGCGCAAGCGACCGGTCAGCAGACCCCGCGCTCGCGCTTGGGGCTCGGATCAATGGCGCGGGATTGTGCACGGTCGATTCCCAGTACAGCGCAAGGTCAGCTAGATCCGTTTGTGGGACCGACTTTCCAGTCGGTCTCTTCGGATAAAGAGCCTCCTGACCGGCTGGAAAGCCGGTCCCACATGTTCTCCCAGATACCACGGGGTGACCTTGCGCTGTACTGTTAGTCTGTAGCGGCTGTCGGCCTGCGAGACGCAGGCCGCTACTCGAGCAGGGCAACGGTTTGCCTCGGGTTCAGCAGCAGGAGCGACTGACCGCCCACCGTCCGCTCGTCGGCGCCCTTCTTGATTAGTTTGATGACCTGCGGCGGCGTCAGCGTCGGGTCGATGGCGAGCAGCTTGCCGGCCATGTTGGCAACGCTGGGCGATGCCATCGAGGTACCTGACATCTTCATCCGCTCGCCGCCGGGGACATAGCTGTCCACCTCGAAACCGTTGGCGTACACCTGCACCGTCTTGCCGGAGCTGGTGAACGAGGTGGGGTCGCCGGCCTGGTCCACGGCCCCCACCGTGATCAGGTTTGGCAACTCAAAACACGACGCAATGTACTCGTCGAACTCGACGTCGTTGTCGGCATTGCCGGCCGCACACACGAACAGGATGTCCGGGGCGTTCTTGATGGCCTCGTACAGACCTTCCTTTTGCAGACCGAAGACTTTGCGGGCGATCTTGCGGCGCTCTTCGGCGCTGTCGCCGATGCCGTTGTCCTCCAGCGAATCCTCGGCGTCCTGCTGGGCTTCGCCCCAACTCATGTTCACCACGCGCACGCCGTGCTGCTTGAAGTAGGCGACGGTGTCGCGGCACTTCGCCGCATCGCGCTCGCCCCATTCCACCGTGCGGGCCACCGGTGTCGTGTGATGATCGTAACTGTGCCGCCCGATCAGCAACCGGGCGAAGGGGTTGCCCTCAGCCATGATGCCGGCGACGTGTGTGCCGTGGCAGTAACCGCCCGCAAGGCTCAGGTCTTCGAGGAAGCCCTTGATGTCGCTAGGCTTGAGGGAGGACAGGTACTTCTTGAGCGCGGCGGATTCGGGACTATCCACCGCGGACAGACTATCCATGAAGCCTTTCATATGCTTCATGATCTTGGGCATACGCTCGGTCGCCTCGCCCAGCGGCTTGAGCGCACCGCTGGCTCGCTGGGCGTGGTAGTCGTAGGCCACCCCGTGAATGTCGTCGACCCATCCGTTACCGTCGGTGTCCTTCCCGTCCAACGTCTCCTTGGGATTGACGAACACCCGGTCCTTGAAGATGGCCACGTCCGTGCCGGAATCCCACACGCCCAGTAGCACGGGCGTCAGCTTCGGGTCGGCCGACAGCGTCACCGAGCGCTCCGCCCAAATGTCGGGCTTGACCACCTTGTTCGCGTCGATGGCCTGTTGATAGACGGCGATGTATGCGTCTTTCAAGGGCAACCGCTCGGTGATCAGGTAATGGATGCTGAGGACGCTGGCGGCCCGATCGGCGTTGAGTTCACCGGTCTGTGCGACCACCGGCTCCATCCGCGCCTGGATCACGCCGATGAGCAGATTCTCGCTCAGGATTTCCATCCGGCCTTTGGACTCCTGGATATCGTCTTGAACGATCTTCCAGGGCAGCTTGGCGACGCGGTCGGTCAGTTGGCCCGCAAAGGCGCGTTTGAGCTCCTCCAACGGCGCATCCGGGCCGACTTCGCGCCGAGCGGCGATCATGGCCTGCGTCGACATCCCGGTGGTCAGTTTCTTGGCTTCCTTGTCCTCCAGGGCACGGATTTGGGCGATGCGGGCCAGCGCCGCATCGTGATCGCCCTCGAGCAGATCGATGGTCAGCAGCGTGCCGTACATGTTCTGCAGGGTCGTGGCGTCGTTGATCTCGTAGGTGTTCAGGTCCGCCTCGATGTTGGCCCGCACGCGCTTGGCCAACTCGGCCACCTGTGTCCGCGATTGGACCAGGTCAACCACTTTGCCCGAGATGGAGTAGGTATGCTGCGGCAGCTCGTCGAGCTTGGTGATGCGAATCTTCTCGGCGCGTTTGTTCGCCGGCGCACAACCGACCGCCGCGGCGGCGAAAAGGCAGAACAGCGTTAACAGCGACATCGTGCGAAACCGTCGGGGCATAGCCTATCTCCTGGCATATACAATCCAAGTACGATCCGGGCAGGGCGAACACCGCCCACCGCTCGTTCAGCACCGACGATCCTACCACAGCACGGTCGCCGAACAACCAGGCCCCGACATGTTCACACACCGACGACCCGCCTGAGAGGGTGTACGAGAAGGCTTAACCGAGCCGCGCCCGTGAGGAAGCGGTCTGGTTTCGGGGGCAAGGGTGTTGATAGCGTCCCAAGCCCCCGAAAGGGGGTGGCGGAAGGCTGCGTCACGGACAGATGATGCCTCCTACTCCGCAAGTGCGACATTCCGGATAGTCCGCCGGGTTGAACTCGTCAGACGACTTCAGCCACGCTCCGGCGAACAGGCCCAGATCGGAGGCGTCCACCATGCCGCTACAGTCGAAGTCCTTGTCGGCGCAGTCGTTCTCGTCCCAGCCGGCTTCTCCCTCGGACAGCAGCCAGCACGGGGCGAACAGACCCAGGTCAGCCGCATCCACAAAGCAACTACCGTCCAGGTCGTAGATGTACGGGCAACCCTCGCACTCATCGGGAATCCCGTTGGAGTCGGCATCCTCGGACGTGCCCGCGCTGATGTCGCACTCGTCCGGCACATCGTTGACGTTGCAGTCGTTACCGGCCAGTTCGCATTCATCGGGGACGCCGTTTGTGTCACAATCTTCGCTGGTGCCCTCGGCAATGTCGGTCTCGTCGTGGATGCCGTTTCCGTTGCAGTCGAACGTGCCGATCCGCAGGAAGTAGACGTCCTGTTCGCCGTTGAACGTCGCGGCGTAGGCCAGGTTGGCGCCGAGGTCGTCAGAGACCATATCGTAGTAGTCGCCAAGCTTGTTCTGCTGGGGCCAGCCCAGGTGGGGGTCGAACGCCGGGCTCACCGCTACGTTGGCGGCCCAGGTCTCACCGGCGTCTTCGGACCACGCGTAGTAGAGTTCGGAATCGTAACCGCCCGGGTCATTACGCGTATCGTTCCAAACCACGTCGATGCGGCCGTTTGGCGCGACGGACATCGTCCCGAACCACTGCCAGGTGTCGTCCCCCGGCGTGTCATCGTTGATACGAACCGGACTGCTCCAGGTCAGCCCGCCGTCGGTGCTGCGCACGAAGTGGATGTCCAGCGGGTCGGTACCGGTGGTGGGCCGAATCGACGAGAGCACGTAAACGTAGCCGCGCGTGGGGCCGTCGGAGTGATCGACGGCGATCCAAACCTGTCCGAGCAGGCCTGCCGGGTTGGGGCTGCCAAACACGTAGTAAAGCAGAGATCCACCCATGTCGACGTCCACCGCAAAGTCGAAGCCGAGTGGAGCGGCGGGATCCTTCACGGTCGTCGATTTGGCCACGACGAACTCCGAATTGGTCGTTCGGCGGCGACCGGCAACGTAGACTTCGCCATCCGGCCCGACGGCCGTAACACCCCACATCGGCTGCTCCGGGATAGGGACCGGAGACTCGAACGTCTGGCTGCCATCCGTCGAGCGATTGAACCAGTCGTCTCCGCAACAGCCGGCGTAGTCCCACGCCGCGTAGATGTTGCCGTGCCCGATGCCGCCCGTGCGATCGATGGCCATCCAGGCCTTGTCACCGCCGAAGGCATAGACTCCGCCGTTCCAGGATGTGCCGCCATCGACCGATTTGAAGACCTTGCACTGATAGCCGCCGTCGATGGAAAGACTGTGGTAGAAGAAATTCCCGTCGGCGTCGGTGTCCAAAACGGGGTCGGAACGGAAGATACCCGGCTCCAGCACACCGGGAAAAGTCCACGTGTGTCCACCGTCGCTGCTGTACCCCCAGCCGGCTTGGCGGAAGTCACTCGCGGTGGTGTCGAACTGCCGCCAGCCGATCGCCAGGCGGCCGGGGTCGGTGGGATCGACCGCGATGGACGGTTCGTTGGCCGCGTCGCCGGGGATGTTGTACCCGAACTCGTCCACGTTGACTTGGACACTGGTGTACGGTCCAACGGTCCAAGTGGTGCGCCACTGGGGCGGCACGGCGAACGCCTGGGGAGTCCCGGGAAGGTAAGCATCCTGCACCACCTCCCTGTGACCCGTGTCGGCGTCATGTTCGGTTGAAGGCGTCGATCCGTTCGATGGGGCAAACGCCGCGGCCTGCGCCTGTTTTTTCGGAACCAGCAGATCGGCCACCGCCGGCGAGTTGCCCCAAACCAGCCCGAGCACCACCGCCATGCCCGGCAGGAGCATCGCGTTCATCATCATCGCTGCCACCGATCGACTCATTCTGCAAGTACGCATCGTCCCATCCTCCTGTGCAATAACCAACCGATGTGCCGAGAAGGGGTTCTCGGCACAGCTCAGGCTGGTGGGGTTCACGGTCCGGCGATGTCCGATAGCTTCATGCTAGCAGATCGGGCGGCGGATTTCACGACCAATCGGGTGCAAGTCCGCAGGCCCCGCTGTGCGGGCCGGCATAATCTGGTCCGCGGAGCGGACCCTACTCCAGCTAGCCGCGCCCGCGTGCCCTTTACGGGGAGCGCCGAGCGTCAGGAAGCGGTTGACCGCGGTATCCGCCGCCCTCGTGCTTCCGCTTGGTGCAGGTGCCTCCCTCCTCGGTCGCCGCCTGGGTCGCGGCTCGGTTCTCTTAGTGCTGAGTGCTGAGTCCTTCCTTGTTGCCTTCTTCCACTCCCTTACGGTCGCGGCCCGGTTCTCGAAGCGTCCCCGGCAACCCACAGTTTCACGCGTGACGGAGCATTAGAGCCTATCCCAAAACTGTGGGACACAGGCTTTCTAATCTGTCTTGACCGGCTGGAAAGCCGGTCCCACAAGGGTTTTGGGATAGGCTCTAGTAAAAGTCCTGCCTCGCCTTGAGCAAGAACATCCAGGCGAACTGGCAGATTGCAACGACCTGCAATGCCAGCACCGGACGGTCGCCCGCGAGTCTGTTGAGCTTGTCGGCTGCGAGGATAGCGGCGACAGGGATCATGAAGATCCACAGCCTTGCCGTCTCGCCTATGCTGTCGCCGAAGATAGCGGTCACAACGAGAAGAGCTGCCGTAGCCGTCGCCAGCACGTCCGTTGTCCGACTGGGCCGGCGTAGCAGCACACGCAACCCGGACGCCGCGGCCCACAGAAAAAGCAGCGCGAACGGAGGCCCAAGCCAGTATCCAAACTCGATCAGGTTTAACAGAGCGGCCTTGACCCGCGGTTCAAAACCGTGAGGCCACGCTCGCCAAACTGGATGCGAGCCGTGCCCGCCAATCATCCATGCCTCATGGTTAGCCATCGCCGCCTTCCACCGGTGCACGATGTTGTAGTCGGCGAATGCGTATGCCAGCAGGGAAAGAAGGACGAAGGCACCGGCAAAGCTCGCAAACCCCTGCACCCACCGCCAAGCCCTCTTTCTCCCACCGACGTCCCCGATCGCCAGCGCCGCCAGCACCGCTGCCAACGGCAGCATCGGCAGCACAGAAAACGTCACGAAGAGAGCAACCCACGCCGTCGCGCCCGCCGCCAGGCCCCATAGCCACACCCGCCTCGTTGAACGACACCCGTACGCAACCAGTGCGAGCGTGGTTGTGACGAGCGTCGGATACACCGCCTGGTCAAAATGCAGCGTCACAAGAGCGGTCGGCGGCGCAAGCATGTACAGCAGCAGAGGCCACAGCACACGGTCCGGCGGTAGAAACAGGCGGGCCAGCAGCACGAGCGGAATGAGGACCCCGTACGAGAGAAACGGAAGCACAATGACAGAGAAGTCCACCAACTTCCGATAGCGCTCTCTGATCACTTCATCGGGTGGCGCGTCTTTCTCTCCACCACCCGGCATCACGCGCTCGGCGGCTGATGCCAGTGCCATGTAGCACAGCAGTTGCCCCGGTGGCTTGGATCGGGCGAATTGCTGTGTCGGCATCCGCATCAACTCCTCATAACGAGTCAACACCTGCCGGGAATCGAAACCCATACTGGCTGTGCGGGCGAACTCGGCGTGCCCGGTTCTGATCATCCGATCGCGCATGCCGGCCAATCCACGCTTCTCGGCGAGCGCCAGTCCGTGCTGGAGCAACAACCCGACACCCATCAACGCGAGGACCCCAACGACGACACGCCACGGGTGATTCGTACGTCCCGACGCGACGAAGTGCACAAGGAACGGAAGAAGCAACGCGAAGAGGACGATGACGCCGATGTCCAGCATGCCCTTGTTGATGAAGCCCCAGAACCATCCTGGAAGTTGTTGCACCGTGGGATGCGCAACGGCAAGGAAGATTCCGCCGCCAAGCGTAAGCGCAACCGCCGCTACGATGAAGAGGGCACGGTCGCGAGCCGAAGCCGTCCTGGGTTTCACCGGCCTGGACTCCCAGACAACGAACAACGCCGAAAGCACAAGACAAGTACCGCGTTTCACAGGAACGGAGCGTTCAAGAACATCTTACCGATACAACCGGCTCGGTTCCAGCCCGAGGTTCCGCCGATTGGAGAGGAGGACCGGGAAGGTCATAGGTTCTTGAGGCGTTGTTCCTTGTCGTGGGTTTGGAGGGCGGCGATGAGTTCGTCCAGTTCGCCCTGCATGATGCGGTCCAGGCAGTGCTGCGTCATATTGATGCGGTGGTCGGTGCAGCGGTTCTGCGGGAAGTTGTAGGTGCGGATGCGCTGGGAGCGGTCGCCGCTGCCGATCATGGTTTTCCGGACGGAGTCGCGGGCCTGCTGCTGCTCGCCCCGGCGCTGTTCATAGAGGCGGGTGAGCATCACCCGGCGGGCTTTGGCGCGATTCTTGTGTTGCGACTTCTCGTCGCGCATCGACACGGTAATGCCCGTTTCCTTGTGCTCCAGGCGAATGGCCGATGACACTTTGTTGACATTCTGTCCGCCGGGCCCACCGGCGCGGGAGACGAACTCCTTGACGTCCGCGTCCCAGTTGATGTCGATGTTGATCTCCTCCGGTTCCGGAAGGACGGCGACAGTCGCGGCTGACGTGTGAATTCGTCCTTGGGCCTCGGTCTCCGGCACGCGCTGCACGCGATGGCCCCCGCCTTCGTAGCCCAGGCACAGGTAGACACGCTCCCCCTTGATGCTCATGGTCAATTCCTTGAGCCCGCCCATCTCCGAACCCTGCTGCTCCAGCACCTCCACCTTGAACCGATTCCTCTCGCAGTACCGCGTGTACATCTCGTACAGGTCGCGGGCGAACAGCGCCGCCTCATTGCCGCCCGTGCCGGCACGGATTTCCAACAGCACGGACGAAATCGCCGCATCCTCGTTGGTCACCAGCATCTCTTTCAACGATTCGAGGCGCCGGTCGCATTCCTCCTGGAGGGTGGGGATTTCCTCCAACGCCAACTCGCGCAGCTCCGCATCCTGCGCCGAGTCGCCGCCGAGAGAGCGCGTCTCCTCCAGCTGCTGCTGCATCTTGCGGAGCTCCTCGAACGGTTCCACAAGACGCTTGAGCCGCCCCATTTCACGGCTGATCTCCAGGCTCTTGACGGGGTCGGAGGCGACCGATGAATCCGCCAACTGGTTCATCAAGCCCTGGTAGTGCCCCGCGATTCCGTCCAGCTTGAGGATGAATCTGCTATTGACGTCTTGACCCATGACTGTCTCTTGCCACTTGCGTAGAAAACCGCTCCGACACCCCGGTCGACAACAATGAGATGCACACAAAAACCACGCGGACGACACGCTCCCAAACCGGTGCGACACGCGTGGTTATGGATCGAAACGGAGCTAAGATTGCGGCTTGGTGGCGTCCTTCTTCTTGGAGTGCTTGAAGTAGTCCCCACCAAACTTCCTCTGGAAGCGCTCCACGCGGCCGGCGGTGTCAACGAACTTCTGCTGGCCGGTGAAGAATGGGTGACAGGCTGAACAGATTTCCACGTTGATTTGCGCCACGGTGCTTCGCGTCGCGAAGCTGTGTCCGCAACCGCACTTCACTTGGCAATCCACGTATTTCGGGTGAATGTCTTTCTTCATCGTCTCCACCGCTTGCGGCATCGAAACCAATTAAGCCCCGCACTATAAACCCCATTGCGGTTGCGATCAAGTAGCCTGGGGCGGGTTTTCCGCAGATATCTCACCGCGGAGCACGCGGCGGCGGCCGGAATGATCGTAACTTATTGGTCAGACAGAATTTGCATTCCGATGACGGTAACGTCGTCTTTGGGATCGAGCGACCCTGTCTCGGCATCGAGTTGCTCTTCCAGATGACGCACGATCTCGTCTACCGGTTCGTGTGCGAGGGTCTCGAACACGGCGCGGTAGTGTTCCCAACTGTGCGCCTCGTCTTCACGCGGGGCGAACGACACCTCGATGCCGTCGGTGTAGAGAATCAGCTTCTCTCCCGGATGCATCTGCACCGAGCTGGTTGGGAAACTGGTCCCCTTGAACAACCCCATCAGACCCCCGTGCGACTTCAACTCCGTGACCGCGCCGTCGCCGGTGATCAACAGCGGGTAGGGGTGCCCGCCGCGGGCGAAACGCAGCTCCAGCGTCTTGATGTTGAACAGGCAGTAGCATGCCGTCACGAATTGGCAGTTGGGCAGATTCTGTTCACTCAGGGCCTCGTTGAGGATGGTCAAGGTCTCGCCGGGCTCACGAATCCGGTATCCCTGCGGCGTGATCTCCTTGGGGGCGATGGTGTGCTTGATAAACATCGTCAGGAGGCTCGCGGCCATCCCATGTCCGACGGCATCGGCAACGTAGAAACCCACGTGATCTTCGTCGACGCGGAAAATGTCGTAGATGTCCCCGGAGACCCACGTTACCGGCCTGTACAGCGGGGCGAAACAAACCGGTCCGACGGGTCTCAGGTCCCTGGGGAGGAAGTCGCGCTGCAGGCGTCCTGCAAGGCGCATTTCCTGGTCGACCTCGATGAAGTGTTGGTTGATTCGCTTGCTGATGCGCTGGAGATGTTCCACCTCCTGTTCCATGCTGAGCACAAGGTTGTGATAGCGGCGGACCATGGCGAGTCGCCCGCGGATCTCCTCCTTGGTGACCTCGCAACGGGCGACGTCAATCAACGTGCCATCGCCCAGGTTCGCCCGCTCCGGTCCATTGCCGATGACCACACCGGCGATACGCCGCGAGTCGATGGCACGCATCAGATCATGGAAGTCGAGTTCGGCGGAACCGTCAGCGTGGCCGCCTTCGGGGTGTGGCACAATGACCGCGGCGACGCTTTCGTCCTGGGCCATTCTGGTTGCGTGTTTGTAGTCGGTCGCGTCGGAGACGACCCACCCGTCTTCCGCAAGGCAGGTCCCAAGCCCACTGGGAAGGCTGGCATCCGAATCGACAAGCAGAACTTGCATTCTCGGACCTTCGCAAGGCAGCGCGCGATGGCACGCTTGGCTGCCGTCGTCGCCGCGGTGGCGCAGACGGACCCAAACCGAGTCGCAATCGCTCACGCACCCAGTGAGAGATTCGGCGGGTTAATGGGACCTCTTTAGGACTGACTTGGGGATTTGGACGAGATCGCCGCTACGGATTCCCAATCGCGAGAACACGTTCGCGTTGACTTCCAGGGCATACCGATAGGGTTCGCTGGGCGGGCGGTTCCGTTCGTCGAGGGGGGCCATCGTGTGAATCGTCACAATCCTGCCATCCGCTCGAATGAAGGCGATATCCAGGGGTATGATCGTGTTCCGCATCCAGAAGCCGGTGGTGCGATCGTAGTCAAACACGAAGAGCATGCCGCGCTCGGTGCCGTCCTCCAGGCAGGCCATCTCCTCCTTGGTGACGAACATCAGACCGCGTTGGACCTCCTCGGCACTTTCAGCGATCCACACGTCGAAGGCTTGGTCCTCGATGAGCACGATGTCGGTGGGCATATGATCCAGTACGTTGGGCTCGTCGGGGCGGCTGCACCCGACCGACGAGAGGAACACGAGCACCGGGGCTGTCCACATCAACGAGGGTGTTTTGTGAATCATCGTTCCTGACAGCGTTGGCACCGAACAGAAAGCCCCCTCAGGCAACGACCGCTCTCCCAGGCGATGCCGAGAGAGGGTTCTCGGCCATCGCCTGGGATGATTCGCCGGAGTCGCGTCAAGGCTACTTGTCGCCGACGCGTTTCAGTTGGATCCCCGCCGGCGGGTTGTCCAGCTTAATCAAGTCGCCCGCCTTCTTGTCGCCCCCTTTGAGAATCGCGTCGATGCGCGCCTTGTACCCCGTGAGTTTGCGGTCAGCCAGCTTGAGACCGTTGATGTAGACCGACGGTGTGCCGCGGACTTTGCACTTACGGGCCTCGGTCATGTCCGCCGCCAACAGGGCATCTTGCTGCGCCGGGTCGGCCATCACCTTATCGAACTCGGCCAAGTCCAGTCCCAACGACTCGGCATACCCCCGCAATTGGTCAACCGCCAACTTCTTCGGGGCGGCCATGATCTTGTCATGCATCTGCCAAAAGGTCTCGTGGCTCTTCTTGGCGGCGAGCATGCAAGCCGCGTGAGCCGGCTTGGCGTCCTTGTGGAAGCTCAGCGGGAAGTTCATGAACACCACCTTCACGTCGTTGGGGTAGTCCTTGAGCATCTGCTGGAGCTTGGGGTACTCGCGAGCACAGAACGGGCACTGCAAATCCACGAACTCCACGATCGTGACCTTCGCGTCCTTCGCGCCCTTTACCGGAGAGTTCCCGATTTTGATGTCGTAGATTGTCGTGTCCGCTTTCGGCGGCTTTCTCTTGGGGGGTGCCTTGCTAGTCGCCTTGATCATGGCCAGCTCGCGCAGGATCTTGGTCTGGCTCCCGCGGACCTTCGCCACCTCCGCCTTGAGCGACGACACCTCAGCCTGAAGCGATTTGATGGCGTCCAGCAATTGCGCATCCGTGTTGCCCTGGTCCTGTCCCAGCACAGGGGTGCCCGCCAACAGCAACGCGCCGACCAGCATAGCCGTCAACCCAGTCAGTCTCCTCGGATTCATACCCATGTTCCTGCCTTTCTGATACAGCTAACGTTAGTTTCATCGTCCGTTCAGGCCGACTGCATGTCCTGCAGAGGGCCCCGAAACCCCAAGTATAGCACACACCCACACCCCACCGACACGTCCCAACGTGTCAGCTTCGTAACGGGCATTGCCACCGGGCGGCATAAGCCCGCATCGTCGCGCGGAACCGCAATCCACGCCCAACGCGGCAGTGTAGTGCAGGGCTTCCCTCCGGACAACCGCCCTGTTTGAACTTGGGGATTGAGAACGGACTGTCGCTAATCCGCAATAAACGGCGTTGCCACAGACGGTGCCGGAAGCGTGTCCAAACGCCATCCAGGACCGCGAATGGTCACGCATCGGTCGCAGTCATACGCATCGGTACCCGTTCCGCAGACGCCTGTGGGGTAGTTGGCCAGTCCGAGATTGGGCGATGGGCGTTGACAGCCCTTCATCACCACCATCTCCGCGTGACCGTCCGCAAACGTGACGTTGAAGCTGAAGGGCACGCGGTGCCATCCCGGAACGGTCAAGGAGTTGGTTCCGGTTTTGAAGAGTGCCTCCCGCTCCGCCCAACAGCAACCGGTGTCCGGATCGCACCAACTGCCCCAAAGCCATGCGAACCGCGACGGCCACTCCTGGTAGGTGATGGTATCTTGGGGCGCGGGGATGCGCGAGAACGGCATCAGATACGGCGATTGGCTGCGAATCCGCTGGCCCGAAAGCCCGCCGGTGATCCAGAAGCAATTCGCCGCGTAGCTAACCCCGTAGTGATCGTACGCGGAGAGACCCTCTTCCTCAAATGGGGCCTCATTGCGCTCGTGACGACCACCAATGTACAGGAAACCACCGCCGGCGTAGCCGATATCCGACGGGCAACGGTAGATCGGCAAGTCCAGCTCCGTGTCGGCAAACCAGTTCTCATTGTTCGGGCCCGGATCGGCCGTCGAGCCCGGACCGGGGGGGTTGAAGTCCTGAAAGCCCGCTTTGAAGAGATACGGGTTCAGCGGTCGGTGCGCCGGACCGCGGTAGGCGCCAGTGCCGTAAAGGGATGTCGTCGGGTCGCCCTCGGTTGTCGGTTCACCGGCGCCCGCCTTCCCGCCCCATTCCAATGTGCCGGCCGCCTTCGGAAGCACCATCCAATCGGGCACCGGGATCGTGATCTCGTTGGAATCCTCTATCCCGTACGTGATGCTGGCCTTGCCGATCCCGGTCATGCTGGCCTGGCACTTCGCCACCTTGGACTGCTCACGCGCCTTGCGTAGCGAGGGAAGCAGAATCGCGATTAGCAACGCGATGATCGAAACGACCACCAGAAGTTCGACGAGCGTGAAGCCGGCGTCCACAAGCCTCTCGCCCTTTGCTCTTGACTTGGCCACTCTTCTTCGTCCGGACATCAACTGAACTCCCATTAAGCCGAAACCTCGGCGCCCACTTTGCCTACGGATACAGCATCTTACAATTTCCGCTCATGTAATACTAATGGTTTCCCTGTCTTGTCGCAATGCGAAAAACACCGTTCGGACGCCGCGCGTCAAGATTTTCACATTGCCCAAACCCACCGCGACCGCCTAAGATACCCCGGAGTTTGAAGGTCACTGAACCTGAACCTGATCCTGAGTGACGCGATTATGAAGGCACCGGAAAGCAACACCAAGCTGGAGACGGTGGAACCCGTGGGAAAACGCGTGCTCATTCGCAAGGATGAGGACAAGAAAAAGACCAAGGGGGGAATCGAACTCCCCGATTCGGTCGAAATCCCCGTGCTCACCGGGCGGATCGTGGCCATTTCCACCCAGGTGGAAAACGACGACGATTTTTCCATCCGGCAATACGACCGCGTTCTGTTCAACCCCAAGCACGCCGTCCCTGTCGATTTTGAGGCCGATAACCAGCTCTTCGTCGTGCCCGTCGAGGATGTTGTCGCCGTGTTCCGCAGGACGGAGTAGCTGGTTTGCGAGACAGTCATGGACCATTGGCCTCGACCGCTGCTCATCGGTGTGTGCCATCTACCTCCTCTGCCGGGAAGCCCGCGGCATGCCCTGACGATGCGGCAACTCAGCGAATACGCCGTGGGCGACGCCCTGGTTCTGCGCGAAGCCGGGTTTGACGCTCTCATCGTCGAGAACTTCGGCGATGCCCCTTTCACGGGCCAAAGCGTGGGGCCATGGACGGTTGCAGCCCTCGCGGTGATCGTAGCCGAGGTGAAGTCCGTCGCCGGCTTACCGGTTGGCGTTAACGTGCTTCGCAACGACGGGCCGGCAGCGCTGGGTATCGCCGCCGCCGCCGGGGCCGATTTTCTACGTGTCAACGTCCTCGTGGGCGTTTCCGCGACCGACCAGGGCTTCGTGGAAGGTCAGGCTTCTGAGTTGCTCCGCTTTCGGACGAGCGTCGCGCCATCCGTGCAAATCTTTGCCGACGTGCACGTGAAGCATGCGGTCTGCCTGAGCCAACCGGATATCGCCTTGGCTGCCCAGGAAACCGCCTATCGGGGACAGGCAGATGCCCTCATCGTTTCGGGAACCGCCACAGGACGCCCGACGGACCTCGACGACTTACGGCGGGTGCGAGAGGCGGTGCCCGATCGAACGCTCCTCGCCGGCAGCGGGACGACACCCGAGAGCGTTTCCCGGATTCTGGACATCGCCGACGGTGCCATAGTCGCATCGTGCCTTAAGCCGGACGGAAACGTGGACCTTCCGATCGATCCAACCCTGGCCGACACCTTCATCAAAGCCGCGCGTTCCCGCTGAATCTTCCACACCGATACTGGGGAAATTCCCCAATAAAGTGTGGACGGACTCATTGCTAGTACACTGTTCAAGGGGAGATGCCGGCGGAGTGGTACGGATTCCGTCTTGTTCGTCACCATTCGCGCCCCCTGGTCAAGTCGGGCTTTAATCGGGCGAGCGGCATGCGGATTGCCACTGCTGCCATGTGTGGGCGGATGGTGAACACAGCACGGTGCTTGTCACAGCGCAGGCAGAGAGCCATCCGTCAGGGGGATCGGGCGGACGTGAAGTGTCGTAACCGGATCGTGAGCGGTTGCTGTTTTCCCGGCAGAGAAGAGGCTTATTGGTAACCTGGGATACTTGGGGGATCAGACGAACGCATACTATACTGCCGCGTGCCAGGGCAGCAGGACCAAACGCAGGCCAACGGCATTCATAGCTCTTCCGAATCATTCCCCTCTCCGGCCCGAACCTGGAAGAGCGCCGTTGGCCTGTCCTCTTTTTACCTCCAGCAGGCCATCCGGCTGTGGCGAGCGACTTGGAACCGCGAGCGCGCGAGAATGGGGCAAAAACCCGAACGAAACCGCGACCCAGGGGGCGACCGAGGAGGGAGTCACCTGCACCGAGCGGACAGCGCAATCAGACGATCCCCAACATGCCCACAGAACTCGAAGCCAAGTTCGCTGTTGACGCCCACGAACCGGTCCGCGAGCGGCTTGAGGCGCTGGGTGCGGCGTTCATCGGACGCGTGCTAGAGACCAACACGATTCACGACCATGTCGACGGCCGGTTACGCAACGGCGGCTGCGGGCTGCGCGTACGCGGGATCGAGGTGCTCGAGGGCGAGACGCTGCCGGCAACTCTTACGTTCAAAGGGCCGATCCAGCCCAGTTCGTTCAAGAAGCGCGAGGAAATAGAAATGCCTCTCGCTGACGCGGAGTCCATGCGCCGCATGCTCGAAGCCATCGGCTTCGTCGAGGTGCTGCGTTTTCAGAAACACCGCGAGAGCTGGCAACTCGACAACTGCCGGGTGGAACTCGACGATCTGCCGCGTGTGGGGCTGTTCCTGGAGATCGAGGGCCCCGACGAGCATGAGGTCCAGGCGGCGCAGATTACCCTCGGCTTGGGCGACGCAAAACACATCCGCCGCGGGTACGTCGGGCTCCTGAGGGACTCCGGCTTGACGACTAATGATTGACGATCGGGTCTCCGGGAATCGTCAATCGCGAATCGTCAATTGGCCCAGTCGCATCGCGGCTACGGCGGCGATGGCTGCGGTCTCGATACGCAGCACAGCTGTTCCCAGGGACACCGGTTGCAGGCCCGTGGCCATCGCCCCGGTCATTTCGTCCGGTGTGAACCCCCCTTCCGGCCCAATCCAGATTGCCACGTGCATCAATCCGCCAGCGGCGGCGGCATCGCGCAGGACCGCCGCAAGGGGCCTGGCGTTCGCCCCAGGCGAGGCGATCAAGTTGAGGGTCTCTTCATCAAGACCGATCCGCCCGGTCTCGATCGACTGATCGAATGCGAGTGGCGGCTGAATCCGCGGAAGCCAGGCCTGTCGCGATTGCTTGGCGGCTTCAATCGCGTACCGGCGCCACCGGGATACGACAGACGCGCGGGGTCTCACCGCGCTACGCCCGGTGACGATCGGCTGAATCACGTTGACTCCCAGCTCGGTGCACTTCTCGACCAGGACGCGCGGGCGTGAGCCCTTGGGGACCGCGACCTGCAGCGACAACGAAGGGTGAGGTTCGGGAGCCTGTGGCCACCGCCTGGCAACAACGACGTGGACGGATTGGCGGGTTACTTCACTCACCGTGGCATCGGCCACCGTTCCGCGACCGTCGAACACCTCCACGGTGTCGCCCTCGCGAGCCCGTATGACGGATGCGGCGTGGTGCGATTCTTCCGCGGACAGCTCGCACATCGCCGCATCGATTTTGTCGCAGAAATAGCGGTGACAGGCCATCACGCCATTATCGCCACCGATAGAGAGCCAACAACCTGTACGTATGGGCCGTCATTTTCCGATACCGTTCGTGGTGGCGTACCGTGGCGGCACCGTTTGGCAGTCTGCGCGTGGCGACGTTCCGCCCGCGGCACATCTCGGAGTAGCCGTGACCGATAAACCCTCCGACAAACCCTCACAGGAGCCGACACCGGACGCGCTGCCCAGTGGGGACATCGACGACCTTCTGTCCGAAGCGACCAACTTGGCCGACGATCTGGCTCAGGATGTCGGAGCGTCTGACGATGCTACCCCCCAGCCCGAGCAGAACGCGCCATCCCCGGAAGGTGATCTCCAAGACGACAACACGATTGATGCCCAACTGGAGCAGATCGAGGAGCACCTCGCCCAAACAGAATCCGAACTGGCAGACAATTCGGACCCGGGCGAGTCTGCAGCCGAGGGGCTGGACTACAAGGCCGACGCCGCGGCCTTCGGAGACATGCCGACCGATTCACCGCAGCCGCAATCCGCCGAGCCGGAATCCGCGGAGCCGGAGGTGGACAAGGCAGACTCTGACACTCCGGCTGCTGAAGAGTCCTCCCCGGAAAGCCCGGCGCCACCCGCGGAGTCGCCGTCCGGCGCAAAAGTGATCCAACTCGGCAAGCGAGCATCGCCGAAACCGCCCCAAACGGAGGAGACGGCGGAGTGCGACCGCTCGCCCGGGTGTGAACTGACCGAGGAGGAGATCGCCAGTTTCTCCCAAGACGACAACTGCCCTTCGCTCGATGACATCGGTGAGCCCGACAAAGGCGATAAGGGCGATTCACCAGCAAAGCAACGTCCGACAGCTCAGGGCAAAGGCTCGCATGCGACTCCCTCCAAGGTCAACGATGCACTATGCACCGTTCTGGGCACCATCGACACCCCCTTCCGCATTGTGGGGGAGAAGCCGCGGATGCTCATCGGATGGCTGGCCCTGGCGATTCTGTTTGGTGCTCTTGTGGTTTTTGCGCTGTCGTTTCTCGCCTGAAGGATCGGGCAGCGTCGGTCATGGGGTCGGCTGGGAAGCCGGTCTGCCAAGGAAACGAGTTTCACCGTGGTTCGCTACGCCAGAGTCCTCAATATTGCTCTGACGGGGCTGGCGTCGAAGCCGACCAGCTTCAGCGGGAGGGCGATCAACTCGTAGAGCCCCTGAGCAACCTCTTCGAGCCGCAACCCCTCCAGCGTAGCTACGTCATGCAAAAGCGCCTGCTTGTGTGTCGGCAGGTCCTTGGCCGTGTAGAGATCGATGCTTGGTGTGTCGATACCGACGAGCCGCACACCCCGTTCGTGCAGCCAATCAATCAGTTCGGGCGTGAGCGCCGCGAAGTCGTCGTTGAAGACGGTGGAGTCCGGATACGTGCCGGTTGCGAACAGGACCCGCGGAGCCTGAATCGACGTTTGTACAAGCTCAGGCGTGACCTCACCACGACGACCGACCTCGACGCGCACCACCTGGCATGGGCCGAGATAGGGGTCGAGACTCTGCTGATCGATGGAGCGGGCCTCCCGGCCGACATGGCTCGGGGCATCGGCGTGGGCACCGAGGTGCACCGTCGTGTGCATTACCGAGGCGGTAACGTCGTCACCGCCTGCTAGGTCGGCGAGCATCTCACGCCTCAACGGTACGTCCCCAGGCCAGACTTGGAGCAACCCGGATAGGGGTGGGCCGACATCATGGATCATCTGTGGTGCCTCCATCGGAACTGGAGTTTGCCGCCGAACGCATCTATCGAACGGACACGGTTCGCCTAACGCGATCTCCCACTGCGGGCAGCGGGTGGCGGGCGAAACTCGCGCTACCCCCGGAGCTGCTCCTTCAGTTTTTCCCGGGCCGACGCGAAGAACGCGTGGTAGGTGTCGGCGGCGTAGTCCGGGTAGGTCCAGGGATACGGTTGCCAGGCGCCGTGGGCATAGTGCAGCGTCACCTCGGCGAAGATGCCCCGGTCGATGTAGATGCGGTGGGCGTAGTCCTTTGTGGTAGCCAGCACGAACTTGCTCAGCGTCATGTAGCCGGAGTCGATATTGACCGGCCGGCGCTCGCGCGGACACAGCACATCATCACAGATGTGGGCTTCGGCATCGTTGGTCAGCCGCTTGACCTCCGCCAGGCGCTCCACCGAGACCAGCTCCTCGAAGAACACGAAGCGCCGCTTGATGTCCTCGCCCATTTCGACCCGGTAGTAATCGGTCCGATCGAAAGGCCAGGTTTCGCTCTCCAGATCAGTCGGACCGAACCGCGCGCGCAGACGGCGGATCGCCTCGCGCATGAGGTCGGGGTCGGAGGCCAACAGCCCGCAGAGGAGCTTCGCGCGCGGCGGTGGTTTGACAGTTCCCATGCGCGAAGGGTACGGGACGCTCGCGAGGTGGACAAGCAGGGGGACCTCCGCGAACATAAGCACAGCCCCGCGATGGTATGCGGGGCTGTGCGAGATTACGCCGTCAGGGACTCGAACCCCGGGCTCTTTGATTCAAGATCAGCCGCCTCCGCAGCACCCACACTGCGCCCCCACTTGCTCCTTGATCCACCCGGTGGTGACCGACTTGGGCCGGGTGATCGGGGTGCCGATGGCCCGGTTGAGGACCAACTGGGCACACATCCCCACCGCGCGGGAGACGCCGAAGATGGCGGTATAGAACGGCGGCTCCTTGACGCCGAACCCGTACATCAGCACGCCGGACAGGGCGTCCACGTTCGGGTTGGTGTTCTTGGCCTTGCCGTGCTCTTTCAGAACAGCGGGGATGACCTTGAGCATGATGTCAGCCAGCTTGAACAGCGGCTCGTCGGGACAGGCCTTGAGCCCGAACTCGTGACAGGCTGTGTAACGCGGGTCCGTGCAGCGGAGCACCGCGTGCCCGAAACCGGGGATGACCCGTCCGGAGTTGAGCGTGTCCCAGGCGAGCTTGCTCAACTGCTCCTCGGTGGGCACGCCGTTGAACTTCTCATAGATGGCTTCGTGAAACTTGAGGCATTCCTGGTTGGCCAATCCGTGCAGCGGGCCGGCCAGACCGTTGAGCCCCGCGGCGACCGAATAGTACGGATCCGACAGCGCCGAACCGCAAACGTGGCAGAGGTTCGCGCTGACGTTTCCGCTCTCGTGGTCGGCGTGCAGGTTGAGGTAGAGGCGGAAGAGGTTGGCCAAGTTCCCGGTCGGATCGGGCACGCCCATCATGTGGGCGAAGTTGGCGCTCCAGTCCTTCTTGGGGTCGCGTGGGATCAGCTTGCCGTCGGCATAGCGGATGCGCCAAATGCCCGCCGTCAGCGCGGGCATCTTCGCCAGCAGATCGAGCGAGTCCTCCAGGCACGCCTCCCAATACTCCTTCTTGCTCATGCCGTCGTCGTAGCTCTTGCGGAACTTGGAGAGTCGCTGCATGGCGACCAGGCCCATGCTCTGCATGGCCATCGGGTGCGTGTCCTTGGGCACGGCGCGCAGCACGTCGAAGACATAGTCGGGGACTTCGGACCGGGCGACCAGATCGTCCTGCAACTCTTTCAGCGACCCGGCGTCGGGCAGCTCGCCGGTGAGCAGCAGCCAGAACATCTCCTCCGGACAACGGTCAGTGATCTCGGCGAGCGGGATTCCACGGACGATCAGCCCGGTGTCCGGACTCACCGTGGAGGTATCGCAGACCTGGGCCTTGACCCCGCGCATGCCCCCGTAGGCCTGGGTCACGGTGACCTCGGAGATCACCTTGGTCCCGTGGGTTTTGATCAGATTCTTGAGTTCGTCCTGCACCTGCGTCAGCTTCTTTGCAAACACATCCTTCAGCTTGGCCATGGTGATCCACCTCTCGAAATGTCAACGTCTCGGAAACGCATAACCCGGCCGCCGCGCGGGCGACCGACAACGGATGGGCATCGTAGCAGACCCACGGCGGGAAGGCAACTGCTGGGCGCCTTACCTCCGCTCGATGGAGACAACCTCCCGCTCCCCCGGGCCGACATAGCGGCTTAGCGGGCGGATGATGCGGTCTCGGGCGTGCTGTTCGATGTAATGGGCCGACCAGCCCGCGACGCGCGAGGCCACAATCAGCGGCGCAGACAGGGCCGGCGGAAGACCCATCAGGAAGTAAGCCACCCCACAGGGATAATCCAGATTGGGGTGAAGAGGCTTCTGGCGGTTCAACATGGACGTCTTGATAGCGTCGTAAATATCGAGCCATCGGGTGAGCCGCTTCTCGTCCGCCAACTCGCGCATCCGAGTCTCGAGAATCGCCGCGCGGTGATCGTTCTGCCGGTAGATCGGGTGTCCGAAGCCCATGGTCTCCTCGGCCTTGGCGAGGACTTCCTCGGCCCAGCGCGACGCCTGCTCGGCGCCGTCAAACTGTTGAAGCATCCCCATCACCTGCTCGGCGGCGCCGCCGTGAAGCGTCCCCTTGAGGGCACCGATTGCACCGACGACGGCGGAAACCTGATCCGACCGTGTCGAACCGATGACGCGATTGGTGAAGGTGCCGGCGTTGTACCCATGCTCTGCGTACAGGATCAAGAGCAGGTCGAGCAGTCTCTCGGCTCGCTCGGTCGGCACCTCGCCCTGAATTCGGTAGAGAATTTGCGCCGCGTGGGACAGGCCCGCTTTGGGCTCCAGCGGCATCTCGTGACGGGCGATCCGAGACCGAGCGGTCGTAATGCTCGCGACGACGGAGATCAACCACACGGCCCGCCGGCGCAGATCGTCCGGCGAATCGCCCTGCACCGGATCGAAGTGCCCGCACATCGAGACGGCCGTCCGCAGTACGTCCGTCGTCGCGACATTGGTGGGGATCATCCGAAGCGCGTCCAGAACCTCCGCCGGCAGCGGCCGGAAGGTGGCCAACATCTCCCGGAACTGGGCCAACTGTGCGCTGGTGGGCAATGCCTCGTAGATCAGCAGATGGGCGACTTCCTCGAAACAGCAGTGATCGGCCAGGTCTTCGATGGCGTACCCGCGATAGCGCAGGCGATCCTGCGTGATCTCGCAAATGCTCGTCTTGCCGGCGATCATCCCTTCCAATTCGGCACCGAACGGCTGCTCGCTCATGTAACCCTACCTCGTTCCGCTCGGCGGCGGGACGTCCATGCGGTAACCCAGCAGATCGTACAACTCGGCCCGCGTTTGCATGCGGTCCACGAAGGACTTCTGCGATCGCTCGGTCTTGAGAGTTTCCAACGCCCCCTCGGCGGCCTTCATCACCACGCGCTGCAATGTTACCGGGAAGATGACGATATTGTAGCCCAGTTCGGCGAATTCGTCGGCGGTGAGGTATTCGGTCTTGCCGAACTCGGTCATGTTGGCCAGCAAGAGGGTGTCCACGTCGTCAGCGAAGCGGCTTAACTCTTCGCGCGTGTGGAGCGCTTCCGGGAAGATGCCGTCCGCCCCGGCGTCGAGGTACATGCGAGCCCGTTTGACCGCCTCGTCATAACCGACCACTCCCCGGGCGTCGGTGCGGGCGATCAACAGGAAATCCGCGCTGGTCTTCGCGGCGGCGGCGGCGGCGATCTTAGCGCACATTTCCTCGGCCGGGACCAAGCGTTTGCCCTCCAGGTGCCCGCAGCGTTTGGGGAACTCCTGGTCCTCCAGGTGCATGCCGCTGACGCCCACGCTTTCAAGCACGCGTACGGTCCGGGCGGCGTTCTCCGGACCGCCGAACCCGGTGTCCGCGTCGGCGATGATCGGCAGCGCGGTCACGCCCGCGACGTGCGCGGCGTGATCGCGCAGCTCGCTCAGGGTCATCAGTCCAACGTCGGGCACGCCGCCGACCGAGTTGGCCAATACCGCCCCGGAAAGATACATGCCCTCGAACCCGGTGCGCTCGATCAGCCGCGCGCTCAGCGCGTTGAACGCCCCGGGCATGAGCACGATATGGTCATTGATCAACTCCCGTAACCGGGCCGATCGCTTAGCCGATGATTCGTTCATGCCCTTATAATATCGTCTGATTCGTGCATGGATATCCCATGACCGTGCTTGTCGAAGAATTTTTTCCCAAACTCACAGCGGACCCTACTGCCTGATGCCTATTGCCTGAGTCAATACCGGTAGTGCTCCGGTTTGTATGGCCCGTCGACGGGGTAGCCGATGTAGTCGGCCTGCTCCGGAGTCATGCGCGTGAGCTTGACGCCCAGCTTCCCTAAGTGCAAACGGGCGACCTTCTCATCGAGATGCTTCGGCAAAACGTACACCTTCTTCTCGTAGTCCTCCGGCTTGGTGAACAGTTCCACCTGGGCGATCACCTGGTTGGTAAAGCTGTTGCTCATCACGAAGCTGGGGTGACCCGTGGCGCAACCCAGGTTCACCAGCCGACCCTCGGCCAACACAATGAGGCAATGCCCGTCGGAGAAGATCCACTTGTGCACCTGCGGCTTGACTTCCTCTTTGACAATGCCCGACACATTCGCCAGACCGGCCATGTCGATCTCGTTGTCGAAGTGTCCGATGTTGCAGACGATGGCACAGTCCTTCATTCGCGTCATGTGCTCGGTGGTCAGCACGTGATAGTTGCCGGTGGCAGTGACAAGGACGTCCACTTGGTCCACCACGTCTTCGAGCGGGACCACCTGATAGCCCTCCATCGCCGCCTGCAATGCACAGATGGGATCGATCTCGGTGACGAGCACGCGCGCGCCTTGGCTGCGGAGTGACTGGACGCAGCCCTTGCCCACGTCGCCGTACCCCAGCACGACCGCCACTTTGCCGGCCAGCATTACGTCCGTCGCCCGCATGATCCCGTCCACCAGCGAGTGGCGGCAGCCGTAGAGATTGTCGAATTTGCTCTTGGTGACCGCGTCGTTGACGTTGATCGCGGGAAAGAGCAGCGTGCCGGCTTCCTGTCGCTGGTACAGTCGATTGACGCCGGTGGTTGTCTCTTCGGTGGCGCCGCGGATCTTGGCCGCCACACTGCGCCAGCGCTGCGGATCGCCCTTCAACTGGTCGCGCAACACCGTCAGGATCTCCCGCATCTCTTCGACGTCGGTGCTTGCGGGATCGGGAACGGTCCCGTCCTTCTCAAACGCCTGCTCCGCTTCCGCGCCCATGTGTACCAGCAGCGTGGCATCCCCCCCGTCGTCGAGGAGCATGTTCGGCCCGCCGCCGTCCGGGAAGGAAAGCGCATGGTTCGTGCACCACCAGTATTCCTCGAGCGTTTCGCCCTTCCATGCGAACACCGGAACGCCCGCCTTGGCGATGGCTGCGGCGGCGTGGTCCTGCGTGCTGAAGATGTTGCAACTGCACCAGCGGACGTCGGCCCCCAAAGCCGTCAGTGTTTCGATCAGAACCGCGGTCTGAATCGTCATGTGCAACGAGCCCGTGATGCGCGCGCCTTTGAGCGGTTGCGTCGCGGCGTATTCCTCGCGGACGGCCATCAGTCCGGGCATCTCCTTCTCGGCCAACTCCATCTCGCACCGCCCGAAATCCGCCAACGAGAGGTCCGCAACCCTGTAATCCTGAACAGCTACCGACATAATGAATCTCCGTTTCCTTTTCGACTTCTACTTGCGTGACCGGCCTTCCAACCGGTCAATCTGCCTCTTCCTATTACCGAGCCGCGACCGTGAGGGAGCGGTTCTTGTTTGGACGCTCTAAGTCATCGGTCTTTCCGGGCTGTCAATACAAACAGGTCCGGCGTCTGCGGAGCGGACACACTGGTCGGCACCGCAGTCCGCAAATGCTGCCACGTAACATCGTCGAAGCCGACCGCCCGAACCTGGGCGCCCAGGCTATCCGGCTCGAACCCCCACCATCGATCCTGCATCATCTCGCGAAAAGCCTCGCACTGATGCGCATGTTGTTCCACGACCAGCACCCGCCCGCCGGGCTTGACCACGCGCCCGATCTCCGCGATCGCCGCCGCCGAATCGGCCACGTGATGCAAGACCAGCATCGCAACCGCCAGATCGAGTTCGCCGTCAGCCAGCGGCAACTGGCGCAAATCCCCTGCGCGGAACTCGACATTATCAGTCGCGCGCAATTCCGGTCGATTACGTGCCGTCTCCAACAGCCTCGACGCCGGTTCGATGGCGATCACTTTCTCGAACGTGCCCGCCAGTGCCGCCAGCAGATACCCGGTTCCGGTCCCGATGTCCCCGACCACCCATGATTTCGGCAATAGCGCGGCGAGGGCTTCGAGATGAAAGCAGTCACCGAAGCAGTCGGTCCGCATCTGGTCCCACCGCTGCCCGATACTGTCGAAGAAGTCGACGGTCTCGCTGTGCCGGCGTTCGAGCACTTGCTTGACCCGCTGCTGGAGGGCCTGCGGCGTCGGCTCCTTCTCGAGCCAACGCACCAGGTGCGCCTGCAGCGCCTCATCGTCGCCGCCGACAGCCACCGCTGACGGGGCGTAGTGTACCGTTGCCCCGTTTCGCCGGTCCGATATCAACTCGGCCCGGCGCAGGACTCTCAGGTGCCGCGACACCGTGGACTGCGGCTGCTCCAACACGTCCACCAGCTCCGTGACGCTAAGCTCATGCTGCAAAAGGGCTTGCAGAATCCTCTGCCGCGTCGGATCAGCCACCGCCTTGAAAACCGCTTCCGAACCCATCAGCCACACTCCGGCTGGCGGACCGTCAATCCACCTATCCGCATAATAGAATATATCGGCCGCGTGTCAAGAGGAATCCAGCTTTTTTGCTGCTGGTAAAGCGTGCTAAGGTGAGAAAATAAGCTGCTAAGGTGAGAAAATAAGCTCACTTTTCGGAATAAAAATGAGCAAGCTCCGTAGCGCGGGGATTCCCTGCGGTCCCCTCCGGTCGCGTTCAAAATGTCTGTCCGCCGGCCTCTTCGAGCCGGCTTTGAATGCCCTTCAAACAGCCCTCACGGACCGCTCGAAGAACGCTTGAAGAACGCTTGAGCGGCCTTCCGTAGTTGTCCACCAGAGCTTCCCAACCGGCCGCCAGGCCGCCGGCCGTCGGCGTGTTGTACCGCTCGATCCAAACCTGCAGCGATCGCACGGAGCACTTCTGACCGGGGGCGATCCGGGCGGCCTCACGGTGAACTTGCAGGATGATCGACCGCTCGCTCCGACTGCGGTTCTCGGGCAACGCTCGCAACTCCGCGAAGCGGTGCAGCAAGCGGGACCGGGCAATCGCTCGCCGAACCGTTCCAGCCGTCGCCGGCGGATTCAACGCGGCAAGCTCGCCGAGAAACGGTAGCAGGGACGCGACCGTGTCCACGCGCAAGCGCTTCAACTGGTAGAGCGCCTCGGCGATCACGACGTCAGACTGGCTGCCTCGGTCCGCCATGCTATGCCACCCGCGCCGCGCGGCGCTGCTTGACCCTGTTCGCGATCGCGTTGGCGGCCTCAGTGCCCTTCAACAGTCGCGAAGCGTCGAGCAACGCCTTGACCGTGATCTCCCGCACCGGCTCGGCAGCCGTCTGGGCCACGTGCGTCGCCAGGCGGAGGGCGTTGTTGGCCAAGCGCAACCCGCCGGCTTCCGGTTCATTCGCCAGGCCGTCCAACCACTGCATCCCGTCCGACGCGATGCGCAGTTCAGACTTGGCGAACACGCGCTTTATGTCCTCTGTGCTGTAGAGCGGCTCGCCGGGATCGCCACCCTGACGACACCGGGCCGTTAGATCGCGAACGATGCCCTGCCGTGAGAACAGTGTCGCCCCCATCGCATCGTCGTCGCGGCCCTTGGTGAGCAGCCGGGCCAACGCCGGCAGACCGGCCAACAGCACCGGACATCCCGTCCCGTCGTGAATCTGCCGAATGCAGTTCAACGTGTCGAGCTTGGCCAGGTGCGCTTCGTCCACCATGATAAGACGTTTCGAGCCCCGTAAGTGCTCACAGACCGCGCGGCGGATACTCTGGGTCCGTTGCGCCGCCCCGAGCTTGAGCGGGGCCGCCAACTCCCGGAGAAACGCGGGCGGTGTGTTCGTGCCATCTTCGATGGTCACCTTCACCGAGCCGGGGAAGGTGTCGAGCATCGCGTCTACGCACACCGTCTTGCCTATGCCGGCCGGCCCGTAAGCCGTCCCCATCGATTCGAGCAGAACGCACGTCTGAGCGACCGCGCGCATCTCTTCGACGACCCGCGTCCGCACGCAACCGGACCGCCGCGGGGCGCCGAGCCGCGCCTCTTGCAGTGACAGAAACTTGTCCAGTTTACGCCACACAGCGTCGCGCTTCGCGTAACCGGTTTCTTTGCCTTTGGGATACTTGCAGGCCAACACTTGAGAGAGCGTGCTCGGGCTCTCGCCAATGGCCTTGGCGATCTTCGCGCGCGACACGCGCTGCGCCGGCGGCACCGTCTCCTGATCCTGCAGGAACCGGCGCACGCGCCCCCTGATCCGCCCCATTTCGTGGTTGGCCAGCGGGGCACACCCGTTGCCGTCTTCCATGACGTTTCCCCGATTCACTCGGGCGCCCGCGACCAGGGCGTCCATCGCCCCATCACGAGCACCGTCAACATCCATGTCGCGCGCGGCGCCTGGCGGAAGGGTGTCGCCGCTTTGCGTTTCGTTCTCCGGTCCGGGAAGGTTCATGGCGGATCACCTCACACGAACAATGTTTTCCTTGCCCGGTCATCCTTGACCCTCACCGAAATCGATATCCGTCAAGCTCGGTCCGCCGGCGCTCTCCGTCTCGCCGGCCGGATCGGTACGTTCCATGATCTCCGCCAGGCTCGGGGCGGTCGGTGGCCCCCCGGTTCCGTCGCCGACCGCCGCACGCAACTCCTGTCGTTGGGCATGTTCCAGTGCTTCAATATGCGGGACGTGCAGCAGGATGGCCTCACGCTCGGGGACTTCGTCCGCGTCGCGCTTGGCCGCTTCCATCTCGGCGGCTTGGCGTTTGAGCTTCAAGGCTACGTCCACCGTCGGCGCGGTCGCCAGGTCGATGTTGGCGAAGTGCTCACGGCGGAGCTTGTTGGCTTTCGCCTTGAGCTTGCCGGCCTCGCGGTAGGTCTCCGCGTCAGTGCCGAATAGCCCGTCGTTGTTCGCACGGAACAACGGCCTCCCATCGGCCTCGCAGAGGATGACGTCGCCCAGGTCACTCTCGTCGATGTAGGCGATCAGCCGTTGCCCCTGCCGTTCCCACACGCGGGGATCGCGATGGCCGTAGTGGATCGTCTCGCCGGCCAACCGGATCACCACGCCCTTGTTGGACACGGTGACCCGCTGCGGGCGCCGGCGGATGAACTCTTCGGCTTGCTTGGGCAGACGCCGCTCGGCGATCGCGGTACGCTGGAACGTCTGCAGCGGAGACAGCGCGTTCATATCCTCACGCGGACGGCGGTTCTCCGCGTCGGTGTGTTCGCGCAGCGTGCGCTCATACTCGGGGACGGTCGGCAGCTTCTCGTGATGCTGCTTGGCGTACTGATCGGCTTCGCGGTGGCGGTTCTTCGTGCAGTTGCCGACGTACGCCTTGCCGTACAGGCGATCGTGACAGTCGATCGCGCACATGAGGGATTCGACGGTGCCTTTTTCCCAGCCGGAGCGACCGTTGCAGAAATGCGGTTTCGCCTGCATCACGCGAATCAGCCCGACTACGACCGCCTCGTCATCGCCACGCTTGCGACGCCGACGATCGCCGATACCCTCTCCCTCAAACGCCTTACCGCCGTCGATCCGCACCAGCTTCGGAGCACCGTACTTTTGATACGCGCCCCAACACGTCCGGCGGATCAGTTCCGTGGATTCGCTGTACCCCACGGCAGTGCCGAGCACCATGCGCGACGCCGGGCATACCACGCGAATGATCGTGGGGCGAATGGTTTTGTCCCCGTGTCGGCAGAGCACGTTGGCCTTGGTGCCGTCGATTTCCCACGTGTGATTCGCCGGCAGTTCGTGCTGGCGACGGTCGATCTTCGGCTGGTGCGCCGCTCGCCACTTGTCCGGGCCGTCAAGGTAGTAGTCACGGTGGAACGGAGGGTGCTCCACAGCGAAGCGCTTGCGGACGGTGCTCTCGCACGCTTCCCACCGCCAGGCCGCGTCGCCGGGATGTTCCGCCGACTTGGCCGTCGTAAGCCGGTAGGCTTCGGTAATCGGCACGCGCAGCTTGAGCACCGTCGCGGTGAAGAACTCGAACGCGGACGGGCCGATCCGGGTGGACCTGCCACCGCGCTTGCGCCCGCGCTTCTCCGCGAACGATCCACCGCACGCCCGGATGCGCCGCCATCGCCGGAGCGTCGATGCCTTGAAGGCAACGCCGTAGTACGTGCCGTCGCCGAACTGTGCGGCAAACACCTGGTCCGCCCTGGTGAGTTCTCCCGAACGCGCGGTCGCAGAGCGCGCAGCCGCGAACGTGTCGGTGTCATCGAGAATCCGCCGAATCGTTGCATCTCTCACAGCGTCGGGCACGCGCCACAATGTCCGGTTGTCCGAATCGGCCGGCGCCCCCTTCCGGGCCAGCTTGCCGAGCAGTTCGGGCATATACCGCGCGTCGATATGCCACTGCCGGCCGACCTTCCGCTTGGCACCGCCGGGCAACTTACCCACGCGGTAGCGCATCGTGCGCACCGGCACCCCCAGAGCGTCCGCTGCCTGTGCGAGCGGGATCAGTTCTGTGGGGTTCCGGAGCACCTTAGACAAACTCCGCCGTTTCCAGGGTTTGTTCACACCGGCACATCTTGCGGTGCAGCTTCCGGTTTGCCCATTCAAGTGCGTTGCGGTCGCGTGCCAGCCAGTCTCGGGCTGAGCCCCACCGCAGGTATTCGTCGCGGGTCATACCGTTGTTGACGGCCAGAATGAGGTACCCGAACTCGCCTGGCTTCTCCGCGCGCTTTGGCAGTCTTGCGCACTCGAACTCGATTGCACGCGCGGCGCCTTGCTCCTGGACCGCCGCTGCTGCTTGGCGGTACCAGGATTCGAGGACACTGCGAACGTTGTCACGGTCCTCAGTCACGTCACGCCCCCTTGCCGTTTCGTTTCGGTTTCGGCTTGGCCTTTGTGCGACCAGCCGCGTCACCGCGTTGCGAACTTGGAGCGGGCTCGCGTGGTAGGTCCTGCTCGGACCCGTGGTTCCGCCGGCGGGTCAGTTCGTCTGTAAACACGCTCTTGTCCGGGCACACGTCAACCGCGACCGCGTAGAGCAACTCGCACTCCGCCCGCGCGGTGCTGGTCTCCGCCTCGGAGACTTCCAGATCATGCTTGAGTTGGCCCACCTCACGGCGGAGCTTGCCGGTCTCGTGTTTGAGTTTGCGCACCGACCGCTCCAACTGCGCCTTGGGCGTTCTCTCTTGCTCCGGAGGTTCGGGGAAACAGTTCACATGCCCATTCGGGCAGTAGATGTCCCGTGGTTCGTATTCGGCGTCGTCGTCCTCATCGCCGCGCCGCAGGTACAGGTCGTACACGTGCTCGATCGCATACTTCACACCGCACGTGCAGCACGTGTGCTCGGCGAATCCCATGCGCCGTCCAATGATGAGGTTTCCCTCGCGGCCTACGGTTGCTCCCGCATCACCGGGGTGCGGCGGGCGGAGTGTCGTGTCACGGTCTTTCGCCATTGTGCAGAACCTCCCTGCTCTTACTCACTCCCCCGCGCTGATCTGCCACAGTCTGTGGACTGACCGCCCCGTGCACGTACGACACGGACCGGGCGGGGGGGGGATTGCCCGAGGGCGCCCCCGTCCGCCCAGTCTCGCGGCGCCGAATCCGATGCCCGCTGCCGGGCACCGGGTGCAGCCACGACACCGGCCAATCCGGGGCGGTAACGTCTCCGCAATAACAGCGGAGATACCGTCCCCCCGCCGGCCGGCGTCGGCGCTTCTTTCGTCGCTCGCGATATCTGTTGTTTGGTTCTCATTGCCTCGCTTGTTGTCATACGGTCGCCGCGACCGATTCCTCCGTCGCGCCCGGGACCGTTCCGCGTCTGGCTTTCCGCACCCACAGCAGACCGGCCCGCGTGTCGTAGTGCGTCTGAACCGCAAGTTGGATTTCGCAGGTTAGCGCAACCTCGACTGCCGCACGATCCTCCGCACCACACGGCAGGGCGACCAACCTGCCATTGTCCAGTGCAAACTCCGCCTCCTCGAAATCAAACAGGTACCAAGGGTTAATGATGTCCACCCAGTCCGCGCCGCGCGGCGATGAGGAACCGCCGTCTTTCACTTCCAGGAACTCGCCGATCGCACAGTCCCCATGCGTGCTCAGCGCCGGGGAGGGAGGCCCGTCGTGTGGCCGAGGTATTTGGTCACCGGTGTCAAACTCGGCCACGTCATCCCCGGTGATGGGCTCGGTCGCGACTGTCGTCATCGTTCACACGTCCTTTCGTTCAACAACGGTGGACTTCCCATTATCCTTGCCGTCGTTTCGTGGTGGGTGTGCTTTCACTCGCCGGCGTGACACTCTCTACAACGTCCACATCCCACCTTGAATAGTATGCCATTCCCTTCGGCAGGTGAGGCGCCGGGCTGAGAACTTCGGGAATCTCATAGTACCGCGCACGACGAATCGTCCCGTCTTCTGCGACGAAGATGTAATACCAACTCGTGGGGAAAGGGATCAGTTCATCTACCGGTATCGGTTGCCCTTGTTCGTCATAGGCTTCTTCGAACTCTGGTGCTTCGATCACTGCAACGAGCCGGCCCCACACCTTTGGATAGCCGAACGCGGCCCCGTTCTTACTGTAGTAGTGATTGGAGCGGCTTTCGCACTTGGGACATTGCAGGTGGATGCAACCATGCCCGCCACTCTTCCTTAGCTTGCTATGACCACAGACTTCACAAGTCCGCTTCATACTCGTTCGTTTCGTCATCGTTCACACGTCCTTTCGTTCGATAACGCCGGTTGGGGGCCTCGACGCGCGGGCCTTGTGGAACCCACGCGCCAAGGGTTCCCCTGGCGATTGCCCACAACTTTGGGACACACTGTTGCCTGTTGCCTGTTGCCTGCCTCGTCCCATCACTCGTCCGATTCTCCGTCTGATCCGGCGGTGGCCTGCCGGGCAAACCAGGCTCGCGGACTGTCGAATTCCAAGTATTCGCTCAGCGTTAGGCCGGCGGCCACAGCCCGAACCAAACACTCAAAATCTCGAAGCCGCTTGGGTGTCGTTCC
>Ga0190284_1000226_pt1 | contig 39681 bp, 21 predicted proteins | sample 48691812_MG_FD_161668 | JGI IMG/M metagenome (GOLD analysis project Ga0190284, IMG submission 161668) | Hydrothermal vent microbial mat bacterial communities from Southern Trench, Guaymas Basin, Mexico - 4869-18-1-2_MG | ecosystem: Environmental > Aquatic > Marine > Hydrothermal vents >...
AGGGGGGACAACATATATTACACTTGCGAAATTATAATAAATCAGATCGGTGGGATTCTTTCTGGTCTCACTACAGAAAATTGAAAAGGGCGTCTTGAACGACGTAGAGAGAAAGTTACACCCCAAGCTTTCCGGTTACGATCGGTCCCGATCTCACCTTCAACGGTGACAAGGACGCTTTCGTAGCCAAAGTCAATGCCACCGGCACCGATCTCGTCTTCTGCGGCTACATCGGAGGAACCGAGTACGAATACGGTTACGGAATCGATGTAGATGCTGCGGGACATGCCTATATCACAGGTTCAACATACTCGTCTGAGAGTGCTGGTTTTCCAGTCATCGCCGGCCCAGACCTCAACCACCATCGGTACGCTAACGCTTTTGTGGCCAAAGTCAGCGCAGACGGCTCGCAACTGATCTACTGCGGCTACATCGGCGGATCGTATTACGAATACGGAACCTCGATCGCCGTGGATTCTGCTGGAAACGCCTACATCGCCGGGCAGACGGATTCTTCGGACTTTCCAGTCGTCGGCGGCCCGGATCTGACCAGCAATGGCGGCCGCTGGGATTTCTTCGTCGCCAAGGTAAAGGCCGACCCCAGCGAACCTCCCGATCATCCCGAGTACCCGATGGTCAACTTCCACTACTGCGGCTACATCGGCGGATCGGATGGTGAAGGAGCAGGGGGCATCGTGATCGATTCTTCCAACTGTGCTTATGTCATGGGTACGGTATACTCCGATGAAAACAGCTTTCCTGTGAAAGTCGGCCCCGATCTCACCTACAACGGTGACGGCGACATTTTCGTGGCCAAGGTGAAAGCGGACCCCACCGAACCACCCGGCCATCCGGACTATCCCATGGTCAACCTCCACTACTGCGGCTACATCGGCGGGACAGATTCAGAATACACCAAATACGGCAGAGGAATCGCGTTGGACAGTTGGGGGAACGTCTATGTAACGGGTTTTACATCGTCGTCCGAGAATGAGGGCTTCCCGGTGGTTGTAGGTCCAGACCTGACATTCAATGATAAAAGCGATGCCTTTGTGGCCAAGGTCAGAAAGGACGGATCTGATCTGGACTACTGCGGGTACATCGGAGGATATTCAAATGAATTTGGGAGGAGTATTGCGGTCGACTCCTCAGGTTGTGCCTACGTGACCGGCGAAACGACGTCCTTGGAGGATACCTTCCCGGTCAAGATCGGCCCGGACCTCACCTCCAATGGTGGAAGCGATGCCTTCGTGGCCAAGGTCGAACCGGATGGAAGTGAACTGATCTACTGCGGCTATATCGGTGGGGACCGAGATGATGGCGGCCACGGCATCGTTGTGGATGCATCAGGGAGTGCCTACATCACCGGATTTGCTTATGAAAACAATGATTTTCCAGTCGTTACCGGCCCGGATCTGACTCACAATGGTCACATGGACATTTTTGTGGCCAAGATCGCCGACATCCCGCAGCAAGTCTACCTTTACGTGGACGACGACAACATCTACGGTCCCTGGTACGGCTCCCACGAGTTTCCGTTTCAATACATCCAGGACGGAATCGATGCCGCCGCGCCAAGCGACACCGTTCTCGTTCTACCAGGAAGCTACCGGGAAAACGTCGACTTCAACGGCAAAGCCATCACGGTGCGAAGTGACGAGGACGGCGATTCTGGAACCTACGATGTATCACCTGGCGCCACCGTCATCAACGGAGAGCAGAACGGGAGCACGGTGACGTTCGAGAGCGGCGAATCCTCGGCAACGGTGATCGACGGATTCACGATCACCAATGGCCTCGCAACCGGCACCGCCTCGGCGGCGGGCGGCGGAGGCATCCGCTGCGACAATACCTCGCCGACGATCAAGAACAACATAATCAGTGGCAACAAATCCACGAACAGCGGCGGCGGCATCAAGTGCTGGTACGCGTCCCCAACGGTCACCGATAACATCATCCACGCAAACATCGCAGGCTACGGAACGACAAGTTACAGCGGCGGTGCGATAGCCTGCTCGTATTCGTTTGCGACGATTACCGGCAACACCCTCACCGGAAACAGGGCAGGCTACGGCGGCGGCGGGATCTACTGCTACGAATCGACTCCGGTGATATCCAAAAACATCATCGACGGCAACACCGTCGGACACTATGGCGGCGGGATTCTCTGCTACGCCGACTCTTCCCCGGCCATCACCGACAACCGGATCACGGGAAACCACTCCGATGGCGACGGCGGTGGAATAGCCTGCTACTGGACATCTCCGGACATCTCCAACAACCTCGTCGAAGACAATTCCGCCGGTGAGGACGGGGGTGGTATCTGGAGCGTCGCCGTGCCGTCGGTGCCGGCGATCACCAACAGCACCGTTACCTTGAACACTGCCGGCGGAGTCGGTGGCGGGATCTGCTGCGGCGCCTACTCTTCCCCGGTCGTTGTCAACACGATTGTCTGGGAAAACGTCGCAGCCACGGGTGCAGAAATCTCAGTGGAATCGGGTAATCCGACCGTGAGCTACAGCGACGTGAGAGGCGGTTGGTCCGGGATCGGCAACATCGATGCCGACCCGCTGTTTGCCGACGGCCCCCTCGGCAACAGGTACCTCAGCCAGACCGCAGCCGGCCAGACGGTGGACAGCCCCTGCGTTGACGCCGGCGATCCGTTATCGGTAGTTGTCGTCGGCACTACGCGCACCGATCAGATCCAGGACGCCGGCACGGTGGACATGGGGTACCACTATCCTCTCGAAACCCCCGATTTCGCGCTGCTCATCGATCCCAACCCGCTCATCGCCCAACAGAACGCCACCTTCACCATGACGGGAGGCGATCCACTCACGAACACCTTTCTCGCCTACAGCTTGGATGGGATGGGGACCATCTTCGTTCCCACGCTGAACGTTGTTCTGAACCTCGCAAAACCCAAGAAGGGCGCCGGTCCGAAGGCCACCAATTCCGCCGGCACGGTCAGTTGGACGCTCACGATCCCAGGGAGTGTTGCCGGCCGTGACGTCTGGTTTCAGGGCGTGCAGTTCGGCAAGGCAACGGCCGTCGTTGCCACCTCGGTGCAGTGAGGATTTTCCAGGATCAAAGCCTCGTCGACCGCCGTGTTTCAGTGTCTCACGCGCGCCAACTCGATTCTCACTCCTCGAAGTGCGGGTTGACCTGGATCTCGTCGGCGAACAGCCAGGCCGTGCCGCCGTTGCCAGGGTGCCAGTCGGGGAGCACGCCGATGTTCTTGGCGCGCACCCTGACGAAGCGCGCCTGGCGTCCGTTGGCGTGGGCGACCACGATCTGTGTCGCGGCGTCCTGCATCTCCGTGGGAACCGGTAGCTCTACCGTCGTCACGGTCACGAAATGCTTGCCATCCTCGGAGAGCGCGAACTCGACCTCGGTGGGCAGGAAGATCCAACTGTTGTTGATCTGCAGGAAGCCGGCTCGCATAGAGCGTACGGCCACAGCGCGGCCCAGATCCACGGTAGCGTCGAGGTCCTTGCCCTGGAATCCCTGCCAGCATCCGTCACGATAGTCGGTGGACCCCCACTTGCCGTCGGTGAGGGCGTTCTTGCTGCCGCCGCTGTAGCGATCCACGTACGTTTCGACGAGCGTGACCGCGCAGCCCTTGGCGTCATGATCGACCTTCTTGACCAGCTCGTTGACGATCCGCTCGCGCACCGCGCCGGCCACATCGCTCGAGGCAGCGTCTGCCTGGTAGGGATCGAGGAACTTCAACACCCAGAGATCGGCCACGGCCACTGTTCCCTCGATGAGTTTCTCCGTCTCGGCCTGGCCGGTGGCGAGAGCGCCCAGTCGATCGAAGATTTTGGCCGTCTCCGCGGATTTGCGCTCAGCGGGCAGGCCGGCGAGGCGCACGGCTCCTTCGAACGCTGCGGCACGTTCCTTCTCCGCTGCTACCTTGCCGACGAAATCGAGCAGGTTTGCGAGCGGTGCCGGATCGGGCCAGCCGGCCAGGGAGCGGACCGCGGCGAGACGCGCCGCCGGGTCCTCGTCGCCGAGCGCCGCACAAAGCGCTTCCATCGCCCGTTTGTTGGGCAGCTCGCCGAGCATTTCGAGCAGGGCCGCGCGGGCTTGTCCCTGCAGTTCGGGCAGCGCGGACAGCAGGAAATCCGTGCGTTTCTCACCCTCGTCGATGCGCCGACAGGCGGCCAGGATCGCTTCGGTCACACCCTCGATATCGTCGTCGATCCCGCTGTCACTCGCCGAGGACAGGAGTGCGATCAGGCCATGCAGATCCTCCGGCGTGGCGAGCCCTTTCAGCGCTTCCAGCGATGCCTTGCGCACCGCCGGGTCCTTATCGCACGCACAGATGAACAGGGCGTGTACGGCTGTGCTGATGTGGCGCGGCTCGAGGCAGCGGATCAGTGCGCAGCGGACTTCGCCCTTGGAGCTGTGCAAGCCCTCGAGGATCGCCGCATCGACGTCGCGGCCTCCCATGCGGCGGAGGCTCCCCGCTGCCGCCGCGCCCTCATCGCCACCCTTCGCTGCGGTGCGAGCAAGCAGTTCCACATGCTGGTGCCCGCCGAGAAAGCCGAGGGCGCTCAGGGCCGCGGAACGTACCTCGCTGTGTTCGCTCGTACAGGCCGCGACAGCGGCGGATGCGGCCGCCGCGTCTCCACGCGCGGCCAGCGCCGCCAGAACCAGAGCCTGGGCATCCGGCGCGAGTTTCGGAATCGCACCGGCCAGGGCGCGTACATCGATCCCGGGAGTTGCCGCAACGAGTCTGCCCGCCGCCTGCCGCACCTCGGTTACACCGTCGGAGAGCATGGCCAGGATGATCGACAGGGCTCCCCCATCGGTTCCGACAGCGGCGCGCACGAGCCCTCTATAGGCTGCCACGCGGACCATGGGCGCGTTGGACGGGGTGCTTAGGCTCTCGTAAATCGCCACGGCCTCGGATCGTGCGGCTCGTACGCCGCGGCCACCCGCCAGCATCCTGTCGGCGCAGAGCAGGAGGGAGTCATCGCGCAAATCCTCGAGCCCGGGCACCGCCGGCCTGGTGCGCTCGAGCTCGGCGGCCGCCCTGACACCACCGATCGTTCCGAGAGCCGCGATGGCGGCGCGGGCGAGGTTCTCGTCGGCGCTCGCGATGAGCCCGGCAATTTGCGGCACGGCGGCCTCGTCGCCGCGCTGGGCGATCGTTCCGATCACGCCGATGCGACGCGCCCCGTCGAGCGCACCGAGCGCCCGCCGCAGAGCTTCGTCCACCGCTGGGGAGTCATATCCCTGCAGCGCAAAGCGGGCCGCGTCGGAAAGCTTCTCGTCATACAGCAGCTTTTTCAGCACGGGAATCGACTGCACGCTTCCCGCGCGCCGTAGCATGCGACAGGCGAACTGCTTACCCGCAAAGGTCGTCTCCGGGCACTGCAAAATCGCCAGCAGCCGTGCCTCGATGATCGAACGCTCGGCGGGATCCGCCACGCGGATCATGGCCTCCACGTTTGCGAGTGGTACGCGGCTCGCACCAAAATCGTAAGCGGCGACGCCGGGAATCGGATCGTCGGGTGCGCCCGCATCGGTGGATCGGGCCGGCTTGGGCTTGAGTTTCAGCTTGGCGCCGGGTGTGTCGTCGGCCTGTAGGTCGCCGAGGGCGTACTGGATCCCGGCGAGGTAGTGACCCAGCACGGCGGGATTCCAGTAGATCGCGTGGTTGTGACCCAGCGAGCAGTAGAACACGCGTCCTTTCCCGAAGCGGCGGATCCAGGAGACGGCGAAGTCACCGTCGTCGCGCTTGATCCCGTTGACCTGCAGGTTGCGGCTGTTCGACATGTCGAGGCTGAGCAGCACGCGGAGGGTGGTGCGCGAGTAGGGTCCTTTGATCTGGTAGATCTCGTCGCTGAGCACGAATCCCGCTCCGCCGAAGGCGCTGGTCAGCACGTGATCCGGCTCGTCGATCTTGAAGGCCCACGTTCCACCGGCGCCCCAGGGGTGACCGTCGAAGAGCCCCCCCATCATCGCCGCGGCCTCGGGCCAGTCGTAGAAGTTGTCGGTTGCGGCGTGGATGCCGATGAGACCCTTTCCGCCTCGCACGAAGTCGAGCAGAGCCTGGCGGCGCCGCGGATCGTCGAATTTGAGCCGCGTCGTGTTGTTGAGCAGCACGGCGTCGAAGGTTGCGAGGAACTCGGGTTCGAAGGCCGACATTCCGTCGGTGACGACCGTCTCGAAGGCCCCCGTCTTCTCACCCATGATGCGGATGGCCGTCTCGCAGGTGGGGATCGCGGCGTGCCGGTAGCTCTCGCACCGCGAAAACACCAGAACCCTGCGCAACCGCTCCGGTTTGACCGGCGCGGTTGCCGGCATGGCTGCGGTGATCTTGCGCACAATATCGGCCCCCTCGTCGGCGGGACGAGCGGCGGGCGCGGGCGCGAGAGCAACCAACAGCAGGACGCTCAACAGCAGGATCGTAACGATTCGAATGTGCGACATGGTCCACCTTCCGATCTCTTTTTAGCAATCTATCTAACCGCGTTTGTCGCTTTGTTTAGCTCTACAGTGACGCCGGGCCGCCACGGGTCAGAGAATCCATGGTTTGCGGTAGGCACGTCCGAGCAGCGCCGACGCTAGCGGGTCATCGATGATCCTCTCCGTTCTCGGATCCCACTTGATCTTGCGGCCGGTGAGCATGGCGATCTCGCCCAGGAGCCCCACGCTGATCGAGCGGCAGGCCGTCTCCACGGGGGTCACGGTGTCCTGCCTGGTCCTCACACAGTCGAGAAAGTTCTGGAAGTGGTCGTTGCTCTCGTAGAGCCGCTCGTCACCCGGCCCGATGGCCTCCGGTTTGAGCAGGCGCTTGTCCGAAGCATCGCTGCCGCCGCGCGAGACCAACACCCAGCCGTCTTCGCCGTGCCACTTGGTTCCCATGAAACCGATCTGGCTGCTGTTGCCCACGGTGAGGGTGACGCCGCTGGCGTACGTGCAGGTGAACTTGTACTCCGTGGGTGCGTCGTAGAGCCCTTCGGGTGGGTACTTCGCGCGCCCCTCGATCTCGACCGGGCCGGTGCGGTCGTATCCCAGGCCCCAGTGGGCGATGTCGATGTGGTGGCCGGCCCAGTCGGTGAGCTGCCCGCCGGAGAAATCCATGATCCAGCGCCAGTCCCAGTGGCAGCGGTTGCCGCCGAACTCGCAGTACGCGCGCCACGGTGCCGGACCGAGCCAAAAGTTCCAATCGAGCGGTTCCGGCACCGGTACGGACGGCTTGACGGCGCAGGCGTTTCCGTCGGGAAGCCCCACCTCCACGTGACGGACCGTGCCGATGCGGCCGTTGCGCACCAGCTCGCAGGCGTGGCGGAAGCGCCGCTGCGAGCGCTGCCAGCTCCCGGTCTGCCAGACGCGATCGTAGCGGTGGATGGCGTCGCAGATGGCGCGGCTCTCGCGGATCGAGCGTGCCAGCGGTTTCTCGCCGTAGATGTCCAGACCGGCACGAGCAGACTCGATGGCGGGGATTGCGTGCCACTGGTCGGGCATGGCCAGGGAGACAGTATCCAGGTCGCCGCGGGCGATCAGCTCGCGGAAATCTTTGTAGGCCGTGCAGCCTTCGTCGCCGTACTTGTCGTTGACGATCTTCCTGGCTCGATCGCTGTGGTCGCGATCCACGTCGCACACCGCCACCACCTGGACTTCCGCCTTGCCCAGGAAATTGTGCATGTTGCCCGTACCCTGCGATCCGACGCCGATACACCCCATGACGATGCGGTCGCTGGGAGCCGGGCGCCCCGCGCGGCCGAGGGCTGAAGCTGGGACGATCGCGGGAAATGCAGCGGCCAAACCGGCGGCGGCGGCGCCCTTGATGAAGCTGCGGCGAGTAAACCTGCTCTTGTCTTTCATGGACTGGATCCTCTCAAACGTGCGCTCAACCGGCGAGAACCGGTTTCCGACGGTTTGTTCGCGGTCCGCATCCTGTGCCACAGGAACGCGCTCAACGACAGCCAAGTATAGGCCCGAAGCCTCCCCGATTGCGAGCCCAATCATGGCGCACGAGAGTCGTCACCGGCCGAGGCCGCCGGCTGGCTGTGACGATGGCTCCGGCATCGAGAGATCCTCGACATCGTCATCGCAGGCTCCTCAGCTCCCACTTTGTCCGATGCCCGCCAGGCAGCGATTCGGTAGCGCGACTCACCCGAATCTGCATGCTGCAATTTTCCTTCGATATTAACGGCGCTTCCCTTTTTTTTTAAAATGAACATACCAGCTTGTAACGGTGCCTTTAAGGTTATGGAATCGACCTCCAGTGAACCACGGAGTCATCCTAAAATTTTAACATAAAACAATATGGATGGAATTGAACCATGAGAAGGAACGCAAGCAGAAAGTACACAGAAAAGCACCTCGCCGAGATTCAGGAAGAGATCGCGATAGAGTTGGATTACATCCATGAAGATCAATCAAAAAAAAAGGGTGCCTGGACCCTGTTGATCGTCACAGTTGCACTCTTCTTCCTTGCTGGATTTGTTGATTTCTCTCTCGGTGGCATCATCATATTAGTCAGCGTGCTCTTAGTCCATGAACTGGGCCATTTGCTCACCATGAAGCTTCTGAAATACAGTGATGTCAAGATGTTCTTCATTCCCTTCCTCGGCGCGGCGGTCAGTGGTAAAAGCAAAGACGACTCGGCCCTCAAGAGTTGCATCGTGTCCTTGATGGGACCGTTTCCAGGAATTCTACTGGCTATTCCTTGTTATTTCCTCTTTCCACTCACGAAAAACTACTATTTCCTGAAAACAGCAGAGATTTTGATTTTCTTGAATGTGTTCAACCTCCTGCCCATCATGCCTCTCGATGGTGGACGAATTATTGATGCGATTTTTGTAAACAATCGATTCTTCCGCCTGCTGTTTTCCCTCTTTGGTGCCCTGGTCTTTTTGCTCCTGGCTTATCTCAGTAATAGTATCTTGTTTGCGGCTCTCGGCGTCTTATTCGCGTTTGGTGCTCTGAGTCGATTCAAGATTCACACCGTCGCCCGCGACCTGAAGCGGCAGGGCTTCACTGTGGTATCTCTCGAGAACCTTTTGAATGATCCCACTAATTTGAACATTGCGTTACGGCACTTGCTCTCGAGATTCCCAAGGATTTTCGAACCCAAGGTCCAGTTTCGTCCGATCTACGACTATCTGGCTGTCATCGTCGAGACGATTCGGTTCATTCCAGCCAAGCTACTGACGAAAGTCTGCCTTACCGTGGTGTACGCCATCGTAGCCTTCATCTCGATTATCATCTTGTTTGTTATGGTAGCACCCAACTACTATGAACAGGTGCGTGTGGGTACCGTTGGCGGTCAAGATATCATCATCCTGGAGAAGTACGTATTTGGAGACATGACGTCCGAGTGCCCGGTCAACGAGAGCTTGTATTATGATGGACGAGGTATCAGCTATTTCAGATCTCTCATGGAGAGCGAGACCAAACCAGAAAGACGAGTCGAGTGCGAATTCTTTTACAAGGATGGATTTCGAGACGGTGTATGGCTCTACTACAACCGCGAAGGAGACGTGATAAACCGTGACCACTACGAAAACGGCAATCTCGTCACCAGGTCGGTCCTGATCGATGGAGAGTGGGCAACTACGACGCGCGACGAGCTGCCTTTCTTCAAAGGCATTATCGAATCGATCTCCGAAATGGCTCAGCCGTTCAAATCAAACCATATGTTTTTTAGTCGAGACGACTGATAGAGATCGATAAAAATACTGGACCGTATGTCTTGCTTCTATAAACAGAATTCCCTCTCAGATGACGAGACTATTAACAAGCACTCGTCGTGTGATTAAAAACGACTATCAATTTGTTTTACCGACTTCATTCGTCACAGCCAACCGTAGCCCGACCGGTTTAGGGAGGGCGGCTCGGTGCGACCTGACTTCAATACGCCTGCCGATTGCTTTGATGGTCCAGCTCAAGGGATGTTTGAGCAATCCAACGGTCGTCACGAGTGCCTGGTATCCTCGCCCTTCATCAATGTCAGGCAAGGAACAGGCTTACGCAACGCAGGGATCACGTTTAAGTTACGGATTGTCGCAACTCGCTGGGAGCAATTGTCCACCCCGCACGGATATTGCGACGCTCATTGGCGTCGATCACCAGCTCGAGAATGTCCAGTGCCAATGTGTCGATCCGTTGTGCCATGGTGAATCGCTGGGATTTAGGAAACTGTTGCGTCTTGGGGATGAGCCACTTCACGAAGGCGTAGGTCTTCTGGTAAACCGTCAAATCCTGCAGCAAATCGGGATCTCCTTCTCATAAAACGACGACCTGCTCCGCCAAAGCTGCGCCGGCCGAATAAGATTTCAGATTTTTAGATTTTAGATTTCAGATCAATTCAGGACTCCTGGCAACAACGAAAACCAACGTTGCTGAGGTCGTGCCAGAAGAAGTTGAGGCGCGCCCCGCAAGAACAAGAGGCAAAAGCATCAGTCCAGTCGCCTCCGCGAACCATATGACCATAATCGTGGTCTTCCGGATTATACCAGTCGGACGTCCACTCCCACACGTTGCCTGCCATCTCGAAGCAGCCAAAATGACTCATGTTATCACGGTACACGGTGTTCACACGCGACGTTGCCGATTCGAACTCGAGCTCTCCACGACAGAAGTCTGGATGCGGTTTATTCCCCCAGGGGAATTTTTCCCCTGACGGTCCGGCCGCGGCAAGTTCCCACTCCTCTTCCGAGGGCAGCCGCTTGCCCCGCTTCTGGGCATACTCCCCAGCCTCCTCCCAGGTCACCCGTACAACCGGCGAATCGTCGAAGGGAGAAATTTCACTCCGCTTCTCCTTGCGCTCGGGAAATAACAACTCGAACTCGGCGTTTGTCACCGGAAACATGTCGATCCAGAAACCGCTCCCCTCACCGGTGGGAACAAACACCATCCCCGGGTGCTTGCCGTCTGCGTTGGCCACGACTGTCTTGCCCCGCACCTCGAAGTCGAAGGGCTTCTCTCCGTAGAGCACATGAGGATCGAAGATGTGTGTCTTTTCGACGATCGCACGGGCCTCGGGATGATCGATTTTCCTGAGCTCATCCAGCGCCGCGTAGCGCACGTTGCCGTTTTTGTCCTCCGCGAGGAGCTGTTTCAAAAAGTCGATCCTTCCTTCGATTTCATCAGGATCGTCGTGCTGGGCTACCGCCATGCGCAGCCGCCACTTGCCCTTTTCCAGAATCGCCGGCCTCTCGAACGCCAATGCTTCCTCGACGCAGGCGACGCCGAGGCGATCGTCGACCTTGCTGGCGGCCAGCAGAAACTCCGTGCTGTCGTCGAGCATTCCGGACAGGAGGAGTAGAGCCTCGCGCCAATGCCCCTGCTTGGCGAGATCGGGGACGATCGTGTCGTTATCCTTGCGTCTCTCGAGGCTCCGAGCCGCGTAGTACTCCTGGAAGGTGAAGTGCAGAAAGTCGTACTCGTCGGCGGAAAGCTGGCGCAGGATGCCGCTGTTCTCCACGATCTCGCGTAAGATGGAGCGGATGTTGATCCCGGGATCGACAGGCTTCAGCACCTCGCCGATCCTGCGCACCAGATCCGACCCGGAGAAGACGCGCTCGCCACGCTTCATAAAAAAGACCGCCACCTCTTCGAGCACCTGCTCCTTCATCTCGCGCAGGTACAGATTGCGGCGCGGTGTGTCGCGCGCCTCATCCCAGAGCTCGAGCAGGATGGCTGTACACTGGTTGTAGAGCTCGACGCGACGTTTGGGGAGGTCCCGGCCACGCTCCACGAGGATCGCCAGAATGGTGAGCAGGAACGGGTTGGTGGCGAGTTCCATGACGCGCGGTTTATCCTTCAGAGATCGCCTCAAATTGTTGCGCTGCGAAGCGTTTTCTGCGAACCAGTTATCTGCAAACTCCAAGGCTTGTTCGGGGCTCAATTCCATCACCATATAGGTCGGAAGAGGAAGAGCGTGCTTGTAGCTCATGACGCGGCAGGTGACCACGGCGGGGCAGCTTTCGCGCGCCGCGAGAAATCGCCAGACCCGATCGCGCACTGCGCTTTGTTTCTCCGCCCCCACCTCGTCGAGTCCGTCGAAGAGGAAGATGCATTCTCCCCGCTCCATGGCCTCTTCGAGACGTTCATACATTTCCGCCCCAAGATTGTACTGCTGGAGCATGTCGCGCAGGTAATCGTCGATTGAGCCTCCCTGGCGCACGAGCTGTGGCAGAGAGACGTAGACGGGAACCCAGGGATTGGGCCGCTTACAGCTAGCGAAGGTGATGAGCAGGTGCTTGAGGAGAGTTGTCTTCCCCGCGCCCGGATGGCCGAGGATCACGAACCGTCGCTGATCGTTCAGCGCCTTGTCGATGTCGACAGGATGACCCTCCGGCCTGAGTTCCCTTTCCCGCCGGCTCTCGATCACCCTCTCGCGCATCGTTTCCTGGATCTTCTCCAGTTCCATTCGCTCCATGACCGCCAGAGGAACGTAAAGATGCTCCAGTTCGATCCGTCGCTCCATGCCGGGAAGTACAAGAGAAGTATACCGGAAGTCGTCGTCCCGTGAGAGGACCGATAAATAAGTATCGACGGAGACGGGAGTCCGCTGCGCTTCGGGCTTCACGCCGGTCTGCTGGAGAAGAAGGTTCCACACCGCGGAGGGCATCTCCTTCTTGAGCGGATCTTTGGTCACCATGGGTGGCAGGAGCCTTAACTTGACATCTTGCTGCCAGAGAATCGGGCCCAACTCCTCGTCCTCCTGTCTCAGCCTGCCCATCACGTATTCCCGGATCGGTTCGGCATACTTCTCCGAGGGCAGCCGGAAATGGAGCAAGATCGAACCCTTCTCGATCTTCGCTCCTTCCACGTAGTGATGTTTCCACCAGTGGAGCTGAGATTCTGGTTCCACCACCTCGGTCTTGAGAAGTTCGAGGTTGACCCGCCTGCGGTCCACGTCGAGCTCATCGGCAAGGCGCAGCAACGCGGCGAGAAGTCGTAGACGTATCGTATCGCTTCCAACGGGTGTGTCAGCGTATTCTCCGGTATTGAGCGCCTCGACGTCGAGGCCGTGCCCTTTGGCGATGGAGGCGATATAGCCGGCATCTTCAACGGGAACCTTGAAATCATAGTAAGTCTCGGGATCCCGCGCGCTGTTCACGATCATCTCGGCACTGACGAGGGCATGATGATCTCTGATGATCTCTCTGAAGGGACGATCGTCTACGCTGTTTAAAGTCTCTTCACCGTATTTTTCGAGCAGGATCTGGGATCCGTCGCGCCTCTGCATCTGCATCCCCACATCGTGGAGGTACACTGCGGCGAGCAGGTAGAAGACCTCGTGCGGGCAAAGCCTCTTGCCAGTACCCATCATGTCGTAAGTCAGGGCGTTCAGGTTCTGGATCACCCGTTCGGAGTGCTCCACGGTATGGTCCGTGAACTGACCGTGCTGCGGATGTGTCCACAGCTCCTCTACGGCTTCCTTGATCGAAGGCAATTGATCAAAAAGTTTTGAATCATTCCCATGCAGATAATCTGATAGATTTTGTTCCATCATCGCCTCGATCCAGTGCTGATTTCCTGACACTGAGTCTCCCGTTGAGAACCGGCAAAATCAACTTGTCAACGGACAGATCCAGCCGCCATTGATGTTTCCCGTAATCATGCGGGAGCAATGTTACTGCAAGCCACCTTCGGGCACAACAGTACTTCCAGTCGAAACTCCGGCGGCCACACAGAATGATCCTCTCCGCATCTCAGGGCCTCTGCGGGGGAAAAACACCGGCCTTAAACCAAAACCAGATTTCGACCTCGTACCCCGGCGGACGATGATGTCGTTCGTCCATTTTACCCCTTGACAAAGATGTATCGATCGTGCATATATGTGCATATGAGAACAACACTCAACATCGATGACGATCTCTTGCGCCGTGCGGCGGAGCTCACAGGGATCCAGGAAAAGACGTCGCTCGTACGCCTCGGTCTCGAAGCGCTGATCGCGCGGGAGAGCGCGCGTAGGCTCGCTCGCTTGGGTGGCAGCGAAAAGGATCTGAAGCGCATACCAAGGCGCCGTCCGGGTGTCCATTCATGATCCTCGTGGACACATCCGTTTGGATCGATCACTTCCGGCGCGGTAGCAGACGACTGACCGGACAACTCGATGATAACGAGGTTCTCAGCCATCCCTTTGTGATCGGCGAGCTGGCTTGCAGTAGTCTCCAGAAGCGGAAAAAAATACTCGGGCTGCTGGTTGCGCTCCCGAGCGCACAGCTTGCAGGACACGACGAGATCCTGAGATTCGTGGACGACCATAAGCTGTATGGTGCAGGTCTGGGCTGGATCGATGTCCATCTGCTGGGTTCCGCGCTTCTGACCGGTTGTGCGCTCTGGACCGCAGACAAGGCCCTGGCCGCGGCGGCAAAGAAGCTGGGCATCTCGTCCGAGTAGGAAAGCTGTAGGCACCGAGCGCACCCGCTGATGTGAGTGGATCGCGCAAGCCGTTGGAAATCGAGGGGAAAGGGGCCGCGAGCATACCCATGCGAATTGTTGTAGAACCTCACAATCCACTCTGGATGGACATGTACGACATCGAATCCAAGTTCGTCGTGCATGCGCTGGGGCACAACGTCGTCGCCATCCACCATATCGGCAGCACCGCCATTCCTGGCATCTACGCCAAGCCGATCATCGACATGTTGATCGAGGTCGTGGACATCAATGACGTTGATGCCCACAATGCCGCCATGGAAGAGATCGGCTATGAAGCCATGGGCGAATACAGCATCGCCGGTCGCCGATATTTCCGAAAACATGACCACACCGGCACTCGAACCCATCACACCCACGTCTTCGCAACGGGCAGCCCGAATCTCGAACGCCACCTGGAGTTTCGCGATTTTCTGATCGAACATGCCGACTGGGCTAGGAAGTACTCGGATCTGAAGCGCAAGCTGGCGGTTGCTTTTCCAGACGACATCGAGCAGTACATGGACGGTAAAGACGCTTTCATCAAGGAGATCGAGCGTCTGGCGAGGATTTGGCGTGAAGGTTGTTAGTAACGAAAAAGTCCGAAAGATAGTGTAGAATTCGTTACCGATTCCGATAGCGAATCCGGCGCCTATGATTACAATTACCCGTAAATCCGCCCAGGCGCCGCCTGTTAGGATAGAAGCACCAAAAAGGAGCGACGATGAAACGGATCTGTGTCTTCTGTGGATCGAGCCCGGGATTCGATCCGGTCTACTTGGCGATGGCACGAAAACTCGGCCGAGTGATACTCGACCACGGCTTGGAGCTCGTCTACGGCGGTGCGGGAATCGGTTTGATGGGCGCAATCGCCGACACAGTCTTCCAAGGTGGTGGGGTGGCCATCGGGGTGATCCCGAAATCGATCGCGGATCGGGTGCCCCATATCGAGATCACGGAACAGTTCGTCGTCGATTCGATGCACGAGCGTAAGGCTAAAATGTTCGACATCTCCGACGCCTTCATCGCGCTGCCCGGCGGCTTGGGTACACTCGAGGAGATCACCGAGCTCTTGACCTGGGCACAACTCGGCCAGCACCGCAAACCGTGCGGACTGGTCAACGTCGGTGGTTACTACGATGCGCTGCTCACCTTCCTGGACAACGTGGTCTCGCAAGGCTTCATGAGGCGTGAGCACCGCGAGATGCTCCTTGTCTCCGAGGATCCCGAAGAGTTGATAAATGGTTTCAACGGCTATCGCGCCCCGGAGATAGAAAAGTGGACCGGAAACAAATCAAGGCCATGACAAGGGCTGGTGATATGTGACGGATACTGGAGCGTACCAACCATGCTAAGAACTGGACAGGGTAAGCAGATGGTCCCATCCATAGCTCGGCCGCCAGCTCACATCATCACCGTGCGCTTCCGATGGCACTATCCGTAGCCCGACCGTGACGTATGAGATCGGAGTGTGTGGAGCGGTGAGAATTAAGGTAGATCCTGACTGCTTCAGAGGAGCGTGACGAGCAGCCAGCTCACACCATTACCATGTGCTTCCTATGGTCCCATCCGTAGCCCAACCGTGAGGGAGGGCGGGATCACCCGGCCATCGTGATCACCAGTGGATTGCTCTACAGATCGTTCGAGCAGGACAAGAAGAGCAATCGGCGGGCGAATTGACGATAGCTCGCACCACGCCGCCCTCCCTCACTTTGGGAATGCGATTGGAAAATGGCCTTCTCGAAGGTGCCGCCATACGATCTCGGTCGTATCTCACATCCCGGTCGGGCTACGGATGGGTGATAGCGATCGAGTAGCCACAATCACACGTACGCCAATATCGCTGTCCATCCCGGTCGGGCTACGGATGGCCGTGAGGTATGAGGTAGGAGTGTGTGGAGCGCGCTCCCTCACCATCAGGCTACAGATGGATGATGGCGATCGCGAGGCCGCCATCACACGTAGCCGATCTCGCCGTCCAATGCCGGTCTGGCTACTGATAGGTGATGGCGATCGGGTGGCGACCATCACACGTACGCCGATCTCGCCATCCATGGCCATCGGACTACGGATCTGTAATGGCGATCGCGTGGCCGTGACGTATGAGTTCGGAGTGTGTGGAGCGGTGAGAATTAAGGTAGATCCTGACTGCTTCAGAGGAGCGTGACAAGCAGCCATCTCACACCACTACTGTGCGCTTCCTATGGTCCCATCCGTAGCCCAACCGTGAGGGAGGGCGGGATCACCCGGCCATCGTGATCACCAGTGGATTGCTCTACAGATCGTTCGAGCAGGGCAAGAAGAGCAATCGGCAGGCGAATTGACGATAGCTCGCACCACGCCGCCCTCCCTCACTCTCTGGATACGGACGGGTGATAGCCATTGCGAAGCTGCCATCACACATCCCCTTTCTTATCGTACATCCCGGTCGGGCTACTGATGGGTGATGGCGATCGGATAGCCACCATCACGCGTACGCCGATATTGCATCGATGACAGTCGACTAACGATTGTTATGCAACAACGAGATTAAAATCGATTCTGACACTGTGAAAAAAATACCGGTATTCGGTCCTGCGCGAATGGGGCCCGTTTATTATTTATTATCCAGGCTGCATGTCATATCGCGGTGCATTTAATATCCCTACCCCCCATCAACGCACCTCGATCTGCACCGGTTCCACCACGGTGCGCACATCGGGATTGTAGTACTCGTAGGCTGTGGAACGCGCCGTTTTGGCCTTGATCGGGTACTTAGGTATCAGGTGGTAGACAAAATCGAGCTTACCTCCCGGCTCGACATCGCCGATATACAGCGTCACCTGCCGCGGATTGAGGTCGTACTTCTCGATCCTGCCCATGCCTACCAGCTCGGCGAAGTCACCATAATCTACAATAAATCCCGGGGGGATCCCCAACGTCACGATGACCATGTACGTGGCCTGGCGGCCGTTGTACTCGAGGTGCGCGGTGGCCTCGATGATGTCCTCTTGAGTGAGACGCGTGCGATCGTAGTCCACGCTGAGCTCGATCGGCTCCATGCGGGTGTCGCGCGGCAACTGCTCCCACGGAATGAAGTAACGCCCCACCACCTGGTAGGCCAGGTCGGCGTCTCCGCCACAACGGATGGTGAGCCTATTTTCGCCGTGCGCCACGGCGTCCTGGAAATCGAGGATCTGCATCACGTCCCAGTTCTCGGGGGTCACGATGACGTGCTGCTGATCGCCGTTGAGATCGACGGTGATCTCGGCGTTTGACTTCATCTCGCCGCGCGATGCGGAGGCTTGCAGGATCGCCTTCAGCGCCAGGATCGTGGCCTGCGTCGAGCCCCACGAGCCGTTGCCGCGCCGGCATGCCACCAGATAGGCGAGGGCTTTCGTGATGAGATCGGGGCTGCGCTTGCCCTTGATAAGAGCGTAAGTTGCGAGAGCCGTGGTTTCCACATCACCCGCCCGGCCCGCACCGTAGTACATGGTCTGCCCCTCGATCGGCCAGAACACGGTTTCGTCTTGGCGCTGTGCGCGGCTTGCCAGCTCGTCGAGTACACTCTGCGCCGCGGCGCCGTGCTTGTCGTGTGCCACCAGGGCGTTGGCGATCAACGCCAGCACATAGTTGTCCTTGACGTCGCGCAGGTCGTTTTTGGTGAGATAGGCGATGGCCGCTTCGGTGCGCTCATCGCGGAATCCCGTTTCCAGGATCGACCAGGCCACGTAAGCTGTGAGGGCTGCGGGCGGCAGGCGTTCGATCTTCTCGCCGTGGGTGGCCCCGGCGCGGATCCACGAACCGTCCTTCTCCTGCACGCTGAAAAGAAAGTTACGTGCCTTCTCGATGATCGCCCCGTCTATAGGATAGACGCGGCTCATGTCATGGAACTCCTGAACGGCGTAGGCGCTCAGGAAGGTGAGCGAAGGACCGTTACCCCACCAGTCGAATCCACCGTCGGGACGCTGGAAGGCGAGTAGTCTCTGATAACCGATGTTGACGAGCTCTTCGGCTTGCATCTTGATCTCGGGGGTGACCTGACCGGTCTCCTCGACGTAGCCCAGCACCAACGTGTTCGGGTAGGCGCAGGACGACGTCTGCTCGAATCACCCGAAGGGCATGCGCAGCAAGCCCTCCATGCCCTCCAACAACTGGCACACCACCCCGGGATAGAATTTCACCACGATTTTGTAGGAGCCTTCGATGCTCGCCGGAGGAATCACGAGATCGTGCGACACCTCGTCCAGGATCCTCCCGTTGAAGACGGTCTCGAACCGCTTGCCGTCGGGAACCACGTCCACCACGCGGCGGATGGCGTCGCTCATTTCAACGCCGTGGGCTTTTACGCAAAAGCTCTGGCGGCCGATCTCCTTGACGCGCACCGGGAAGTACACAGCAGTCACCTCGCCGGGTTCGAGGGCCACGATCTTCTCGGCGCCCTCGAGCAGCTCCAGCCACGGGGCGTCCTCGGCCACGAGCCGTACCTGCTGCGGTTTGTCGAGGTAGTTGTAGACGGCGATCGGTACGGCGACGATGTCGTTCTGGGTGAGCTCTACCGGGAAGTCGATATCCACGAAAAAATCCTGAAACACACGGATCGGGTGGGTCGTGCTCCCCAGGGCGCCGGTTGGCGACGAGGCGAAGGCTGACAAACGCCAAGTGGTGATGCTATCCGCCAGGTCTACCTCGAGCCGTGCCCACCCCTTTGCGTCGGTGATGAGCTGCGGCACCACGAGCAGGGTCTCGGGGAAGAACTCGCGCACCCGTGCCACCGGCGCCGGTGTGGCGGCAAGTGTGGCGGCGCCGGCCTCGCCGGCAACGCGCTCGTCTTTTGCAGCGGTGTAACCGAGCTGCCTCAACTTAGCCCGACCCTCGGCGAGGCGCTCCCTGACACCGCCACCCCGCCGGACGAGGGCGGCCGGTTCAACACCCCAACCCAGCTTGAACTCGTCGTGAACCAAACCGCGCGTGTCGATGAACAGATCGTCCCCGGTTTGCTCGCGCGCATCGGGCCCCCAGCTCACCAGCACGAGCTGCCGCTGAACGCAGCTCGCACAGGTGCAGCCACCCCGTTTCAGAGAGTGTCCCCAGGGATCGAGGAGCTCCTCGGCGGTGAGAAATCCATCCTCGACGAGGGATGTCAGGTCGGCGCCGACCCACCCCTTGCCGGCCTGCGCGCGTGCCTGAACGGCCGCCCAGATCTTGCGTTGCGCCTCGGCCAGCCGCTGCTCGATCAGCTCCTCACACGAGGAGAGCGCCAGTGACAGGGGCGGCGGTGGCTCGGTGGACGAGAAGAGCACACGCGCCGCCCTCTGCTGGCGGACATTCCCAGCGCGGTCGACCGGAAGGGCACCCAGCAGGATATCCTGGGTCACATCGCGGATCTGGTAACGGGGCGTCAGGAGCTCCTTCTCGAGCATGAAGAAGACCTTCTCCAGGCCGGGCTGGAGCTCGCTCAACCCGAAGACCGCCTCGTCCACGATGTAGAGACCCAGCGCCGACAGCACAGGGTGGCCGGTGCCGTCCTTGACCTGAAACTCGAGAACCGCCTTCTCCGCCGGCAGATACTCGCTCTTGTCGAGGGAGATCTCGATGGCGAGGTCGTCGGCGCGGTTGACGAAGACGCGCGTGGCGTCGCGGATGATGTTCAGGCTGCGACGGATCTGGTAGGCGTGGATCTCGAGCAGGCCGAAGAGATCGGGCGGAATGTCCAGCGACAGGCTCCCGCGCCCACCGGAAAGATCGAAGGACTTGGTGAGTAGAGTCTGTTTGTCTTTCACGATGTCGAGATAGATGGTCGAGTCCGGCTGCGTGGAGAGCACCGCGAGCCGCATCGTGTCCCCCACCTCGTAAATGCCCTTGTCGGGAACGACGAGCAGCCCCTCGTCGCCCGGCTGCCGCTCGAGATCGAAGGTCTTCTCGGCCGTGTTGCCCCGCTCGTCGACGGCCCGTACATGCAGGCGGCAAGCTGTGTTCGAAGCCTGCGCCGCCTTGGGCACCGCCAGCTTCAGCTCGCAAAGCCCCATCTCATCGGTCTCGAGGATTGCGTCGGGCCCGGTGCCCATCCCGCCGCCCGAAGCCGAAGCGTCGTCCGCACCATCCAGCAGCCGCCACGATGCGCGGCAGCGCGCCGGAGAACCGTCGGGATAGGTGGTGGCGATGAAAACCGTGTTCTCCAGCCCGGCCACAACCGCACCCCGCCCGGGGATGGCGTTGATCACCAGGCTGCCCTCGGAGACGGTGGTGTTGACGGTTTTCTTTTCCTGATGATCCGCCGTGTCGGTCACGGCGATCTCGAAGGACACCAGCCCCTTGCCCTGGGTGAGCGGCTGGCCCACGAAGTAGTCGGGCAAAGTAATCTCGAAACGGCAGCTCCCCGTCTCATCGGTCTTGCCCTTCCAGGCGGTGAACTGGCGGAAGGCCACGTCGAAGGTGGAGGCCTTGACCTCCACTGTGGCGCCGGCCACCGGTTTGCCGAAAAAGTACTCGGTCTGTAAGCTCCCCACCACAGCGTCCTTGGGCATGTAGAAATCCTTGTCCAGGTCGCATTGCACCTGGAACTTCGGCAGAACATAGCGATCGACGGTCACTTTCTTTTCCGCCGTCGCCTGCCCCGCGCGCAGCCGGATCGTATAGCGCCCGGTGCTGATCTCGTCGGCCAGGGTGAAACGCGCATCGGCGATCCCGAACTCGGAGAGCGCCTGTGCCCTCTTGAAGACCTTGTTGCCCTTGGGGTCCTCGATCTCGATTAGCGCCTCCTCGCCCTGAAGCGGTTTGAGATCGAACTTGCGCAGCACCAGGGCGCGGATGTGCATCTCCTGGGTCGGCTTGTAGATCGGCTTGTCCGTGGTGAGGTAGATGGCGAAGGCGTTCTTCACGCGCACATCGTAGCCCACCCGACCGGTGGTGCCCTGCGCCGTCACCGCAGCGACTTCGATCCGGTAGTCGCCGCCCTCCGGCAGCTCTGGAACCGTGAAGCTCCCTTCCAGCGTTCCGTGGGCGTTGGTCCGCTGCTCGCAGAGGAGCGTACGTTCCTCGCTCTCGGGCCCGTTCCCGGGGCCGACTAGCTCAATGCGCACCGCGACCCCGCCGATCGGCTCATCGGTCTCGAAATCCGCGGTCACGACGCGGATCGTGGCCCGGCTGCCCGCAAAGAGCTCGGAGTGTCCAAACACGCGCACATCGAGCTGCGCGCCAGCGCTACCTGCGTCATCCTGTTGCCCGTCGAAGATTCCCTGCGCGGGGATCAGAAGACCAGCCGCCGATGCCACGATCAACAGACCCAGGCTGGCAGCCACGACCATCGTTTTGCCGAACATTGGATTCCTCCATGAATTCTATCAGGTTTTCGCATTCCACCCCACCGCGCGATGCGGTCGCTCGATGGGTGAGTCTGTGCTGTTGGATTAAAAAGGCCGGGGCAGGTTCCGGTAATCTTCAGCTTCATCGCTCGAGGTCGTTACCGATCCGGAAATCGGTCTATAACTCTCAGAGGTATCTATCGCTGACATCGTCTCGACAAGCACGCTGTCAGTGGCACGCAATCACACTGGCCTTCGAGCATCTGGAACAGTCATGAAGATCCATTCGTTCTGCCTGATATCGTTGCTCGTCCTCTTTTTGTGTGGCTCTTTGTTTCCGGCCGATCAAGAGCCCCCTTACCCGTTGTACCCCGACATCTACCGCATGACGATCGATGCTCTCGATGGTGAGCAAGCCCTTTGCGATGCCCTCGAGCGCATCGATGCCGCGCTCCCCGATGCCATCCTCAACGACGACATCGATGCCCTGGGTGAGCTGCTGACCCTGCGCCAAGCCGCTCTTCTCTTCCACGGTCTCGAGGGCGCCGCCAAGCAGACCGCCCTGATGCTCCTCGACCAGCCGCATTGGTGCTCGCGCTTCCTTCACAACTTCGACAGCGACGACAACCTGATCGCGGCGCTCGAGGTGCTCGCGAGGCTGCACGATCACGATGCCAAGGCATTCGAGGACAGGTTCGAGTTCTGCTTGGCCTACGCGGTTGTGTGGGACCGATTTTCCGGCCACCACCGGGTAGATACAGCCGGGGCGCTGAAAACCAATCTCATGCTGGACACCTACGATTTCTTCCTGAAAAACAGGAAGAGGATGGCCATTCAGCCCGGAAAGCTACCTTGCGAGCTCAACGTGTTCGTCGTGGGGTCTTGCCTCTCGCCTGGCGATCGCCAATGGGTTCTCAAAAACTATCGAACCCAAGATCTCAAAGCGTCAACCATCTACCATTCGATCCCCTGGACTCTCGATTCCGACGACACCGTCAGCCCCGGACACGGCAAGGGGCTCAACATTCCCTACACGCTAAAGACCATCAAAAAAAGCGGCGGCGGCGGCATGGAGCGGGCCTATTTCACGGAAAACGTCTTCAGGCTCTTTGGGATTCCCGCCATCTATACGGTCGGCCAAGCCAGCACCACCGGAGCTGGACACGCATGGGTCGGAGTGCTCCGGAGCCAACCCAACGGTCCCTGTCAGTGGGACTTCGACCCAGGCCGTTACGACTCCACTTGGCTCTACAAGGGAGAGGTGAAGGATCCGACCGACACCGGCGACATCCTCACCGATTCGGAGGTCAAGATCATCGGCGCGTTCTGGAGCGATGCGGGATCGATCAAAAAAGTCGAAAAAAGCTACGTCTATTTCGATGCCGCCCTGTGGGTCGCGGCTCACCTCGATCACAGTGCGACGGTCGCCGGTAAACCGATCAAAATAGACACCCTGCAACGCAATCTCCTGTCCACCTCGCTCGCGGTTTCCCGATTCAATCTCAACACCTGGCGCTACCTCTCGCGATCGGCCGCCTCCGGAAAGCTGAGCGAGAGCCGCGCCCTCTTCTGGGCCAATCGGGCCATCTCCCTCACGATCGAGGATTACGCCGATTTCACCGTCGACCTCGTCGATGGATTCATCGCATCGGTGGAGACACCATCCAAGAAGGCCGCGCTCTTCAAACAACTCTACGATGAGCTCGATACAAAGCATCCTGATCTCGTGTGCGATCTCAAAGTCATCGAAGGCCGGGAGCACCTGGCCTCGCGGGAGCTGAGCGAGGGTCTCGAGTGCTTGATCTATCCGCTCATCGATCTCTCGATGAACAAAACCGTTGTCGAGGCGGCGATCCGGCATCTCGATACACTGGAGACGTTGATCGAGGACACGCAAGAGCTCATCACGGCCTACAAAAAGGTGTTCGAGGCCCTCTCGCGCATCAGACGCTTCAATCCCGCTCTTGTGGAGGTGCAGCGAACTTTCGCCGGCAAGCTGTCTCGGCTGCATCTCGCGAGGGGGGATCTGAAGACAGCCCGCGCATACGAGCGTTTCTCAGGCATCAGCTTGATCGGAGAGACGATCGCCGCGTACCGCAAGCTGCGCCCCAACGCTCTTGCCGAAAAACGTATCATCCTGAACAAATTCGCGCTCATCGGCTCGACGGAAGCGCTCTCTTTCCTACGCGACTGCGTGGTCCGCGATCCATCCTCTGGTGCGCGGCTGCATGCGTTCTCCCTCTGGGCTTTGTTCGCCACGGAAGCCGATCTGGTCGAGCTCCTCTGTGAGCAAAAGCACGATCCCTCGTTCGAGGGCTTGGTGCACAGCCTGGCGGCAGCGCCCGGCCTGAACGCCTGCTACATCCTGATCGTGGTCTACTCCACCGTGGAGGATTTCACACCCAAAATGGCTGTGGCGCGCGCGATCGCCGGCCTCGCCAACGATCGCGCCAGGTCTTTCCTCTGGCGCAAATGGAAAGAGTGCCGCGACGAAGGTTTCGGCGTCGAGCTCCTCAAAATCCTCTTGGATACGGAGTGCGGCCGCGATGAGGGTTTTCTCGTCCAGCTCCTGGATTCCTCGAGGGCACATGCCCGTTATTTGGGGATCAAAAAAATCATCGACCTCTACCCGCTGCAATATATCGATCGAGCGGGACGGCTGTTGGCCGAAGACCGGGACGCGCGGGTGAGAGCAGGCGCCCTCGAAGCGCTGGCCACGACGGGCTGTGTGCAAGCGGCACGTGCCATCTATCAAGCAGCCCCCTGCCAGGACCTCGCGTTCATCCACAAGATGGTTTCGGCGCTGGAAGGTATGTCGAGCTTCGCCGTAATCTCCGGCATTCCGAACGACTGGTATCGCAATCCAATCGAAGGCGGTTACCTGTGCGCGGTGCTCGCGCTGACTCACCACGGGGAGCCAAACCTCGGCGAAGCCATCAACGCAGGGCTCGAGAGCCCGAACGAGAGGATCAGATTCGCCGCCGCCTTCTGCTTCTCCGAGATCGGACGCGGAGATCACATACTTCTGGGTCTCATGGGTAAAGGCGATGAAGACACCCTCTGGCAACGATTCGACATGATCGAAACACTGCGGCTCGAGAGCACTCCCGTCATCAGAAGGCTGATCTCCTATCTCAAAAACACCAACCTCCCGGCTCTGAAGGTCAAAGCCGCTCTCGTTCTCGGTTCACTCCAGGCGGAAGAAGCGATCGGCTATCTCGCACGGATGCTGACGAGTCGCAAAGAATATTACCGCTTGGCGGCGATCCGCGCTCTGGGCGCCATGGGAAAAAGAGACTGTGTGGCCCCCCTCATCAAGAGGATCGATCGCGAGAGCGGACATTGCCTGGGTGAACTCTGCTTCGCGCTCCACAGACTGACCGGCAGGAACTTCGGGGTCGACACCGCGGCCTGGGAGCGCTGGTGGTCGCTATCGAAGGACTCCTTCAAGCCGATCACAGAGACCACAGGCCGCAAGCAGCCCTTCACGACGACCTCGCGAGCCACCGCCCGCTACACCTTCTACGGCCATGAAATCACCGCCCGCGGCGAGCGCGCCGCGATCAGCTATCGCATCGTCTTCGTCCTCGATGTTTCCAGTAGTATGGTCGGTGGGCCGCTCCGGATACTCAAAGACAATTTCCTCCGCATGCTCGAGGGTATGACAAAAGACTATCACGTCAATGTGATCGCCTTCTCGTACAACTGCCGCCTCTGGAAACCGAATCTCGTACCACTGTCGAAGGCGAACAAGAATTCGCTCAAAAAATGGATCGAAAACCTCGTAGCGATAAACAGCACCAATCTCTACGAAGCGATCAGTCAAGCTCTGCAGGACCAACGCGCCACCCGCATTATCGTGCTCACCGATGGCGAGCCTACCTCCGGCCCGATCATAGATAAAGACGAAATCCTGGAGAGCGTCACGCGTCACAACCGCTTGCGGCAGGTACGGATCGACACGATCGCTCTCGGTACAGCGGACAAGAGCTTTCTCGAGAAGCTCGCCACGCGCAACGGAGGAGAAGCGATCGTGGTGCGCGAGCACGAGAACGATCCGGAAAAACCTGAGAAGAATTTACCGCGACAGATTGTCCTGAAATGATCGAAAATGGAGAAAGGAAAAAGCAAGCCCGCGGTGAGGAGCAGGCCGCAGGGATTGGCGCGATGGTCTCCTTTTACGAGCCCCTGACTGAAGCAGACCAGTTTGTCAAGAGACGAAGGCAGTCCTGGGCGCGGCTCATTCAGAGAGTCTTTGAAGTTTCGCCTCCAACGTGCACTCGATGCGGTCGCCCGATGGTTGAGTCTATGCTGCTGGATTGAAAAGGCCGGAGCAGGCTCCGCACTTCGTCAGCTTCATCGCTCAAAGTCGTTACCGATCCAAAAACCGACCTATAACTCTTAGAAGTATCTATCGCTGACATCGCCTCTGCAGGCACGTCGTCAGCGGCACGCAACCATTTTGATCTTTGAGCATTCGGAAAAGTCATGAAAACCTATCTTTCCTGCCTGATGTCGTGGTTCATCATTTTTCCGTGTTGCGCAGTGTTTTGCGCCGATCAAAAGCCCCCCTACCCGTTGAACCCCAACCTCTACCGCATGACGATCGATGTTCTCGATGGTGAGCAAGCCGCAGGCGATGCCCTCGAGCACATCGATGCCGCGCTCCCCGATGCCATCCTCAACGACGACATCCGTGCCATGGGTGAGCTCCTGACCCTGCGCGGAGCGGCGGAACTCTTTTGCGGCCTCGAGGGCGCAGCCAAGCAGACCGCCCTGATGCTGCTCCGCCGGCCGCAATGGTGCTCGCGTTTCGTGCACAACTTCGACGACGACGACAACCTGATCGCAGCGCTCGACGTGCTCAAAACGCTGCACGATTTCGATCCCAGCGCCTTTGAGGACACGTTCGAGTTCTGCTTGGCCTACGCGGTCGTGTGGGACCGCTTTTGCGGTTTTCACTGGGTACCGGGCATTGAAGCGGTGAATGCCGATGTCATGCTGGACACCTACGATTTCTTCCTGAAAAACAGGAAAAAAATGGCCATCCGGCCTGGAAAGCTACCTTGCGAGCTCAACGTATTCGTCGTAGGGAGCTGCCTCTCGCCGGCCGAACAGAAATGGGTTCTCAAAAACTACCGAGCCCAAGATCTCAGAGCCTCCACCATCTACCATTCGATCCCCTGGACTCTCGATTCCGACGACACCGTCAGCCCCGGTCACGGCAAGGGGCTTCACATTCCATACACGCTGGAGAACATCAAAAAAATCGGCGGCTGTTGCATGGAGCAGGCCTACTTCACGGAAAACGTTTTCAGGCTCTTTGGGATTCCCAGCATCTATACGGTCGGCCGGACCAGCACCACCGGGATCGGGCACGCCTGGGTCGGTGTGCTGTGGAGCAAACCCAACGGTCCATCCCGGTGGGACTTCGATCCAGGCCGCTACAACTCTACTTGGCTCTACAAAGGAGAGGTGAAGGATCCGACCAGCGCCGGCATCACCCTCACCGACTCGGAGGTTGGGATCACGGGTGCGTTCTGGAGCGATGCGGGATCGATCAAAAAAATCGAAAAAAGCTTCGTCTATCTCGATGCCGCTCTGTGGGTCACGGCTTCTCTCCCAAACGGTGCGACGGTCGCCGGTAAACCGATCAAAAAAAACACCCTGCAACGCAGTCTCCTGTCCGCTTCGCTCGCGGCTTCCCGGTTCAATCCCAAGACCTGGCGATACCTCTCGCGATCGGCCGCCTCCGGGAAACTGAGCGAGAGCCGCGCCCTCTTCTGGGCCAACCGAGCCATCTCCCTCACGATCGAGGATTACGCCGATTTCACCGTCGACCTCGTCGATGGATTCATCGCATCGGTAAAGAGTCGAACGAAGAAGGCCGCCCTCTTCAAAAAACTCTACGATGAGCTCGATAACGAGCGTCCCGATCTCGTGTGCGATCTCAAAATCATCGAAGGCCGAGAGCACCTGGCTTCGAGGAAGCTGCGCGAGGGGCTCGAGTGCTTCATCTTTCCGCTGATCAACTTCTCGAAGAACAAAACCGTTGTCGAGGCGGCAATCCAGCATCTCGATACACTGGAGACGTTGATCGAGGACACGCAAGAACTCGTCACGGCTTACAAAACGGTGTTCGAGGCCCTCTCGAGCATCAAACGCAGCAACCCGGCTCTGTTGGAGGTGCAGCGAACTTTCGCCGGCAAGCTGTCCCGGCTGCATCTGGAGAAGGGCGACTTGAAAAGCGCCCGCACATACGAGCATTTCTCGGGCATCAGCTTGATCGGAGAGACGATCGCCGCTTACCACAAGCTACGCCCCAACGCCCTGGCCGAAAAACGAGCCATCCTGGAAAGGGTCGCGCTCTACGGCTCTACGGAGGCTCTGTCATTCTTGCGCGACTGCGCGGTCCGAGATCCATTTTCCGAGACGCGGCTGCATGCGTTCTCCCTCTGGGCTTCGTTCGCCACGGAAGCCGATCTGGTCGAGCTCCTCTGTGAGCAAAAGCACGATCCCTCGTTCGAGGACCTGGTGCACAGCCTGGCGGCAGCGCCCGGCCTGAACGCCTACTACATCCTGATCGTGGTCTACTCCACCGTGGAGGATTTCACACCCAAAATGGCTGTGGCGCGCGCGATCGCCGGCCTCGCCACCGATCGCGCCAGGTCTTTCCTCTGGCGTAAATGGAAGAAGTGCCGCGACGAAGGTTCCGGCGTCGAGCTCCTCAAAATCCTCCTGGATACGGAGTGCGGCCGCGATGAGGGTTTTCTCGTCCGGCTCGTGGATTCCGGGAGGGCTCATGCCCGTTATTTTGGGATCAAAAAAATCCTCGATCTCTACCCGCTGCAATATATCGACCGAGCGGGACGGTTGTTGGCTAAAGACCGCGACGCACGCGTGAGAGAAGGCGCCCTCGAGGCGCTGGCCGCGACGGATTGTGTGCAAGCGGCGAGTGCCATCTATCGAGCGGCCTCCTGCCAGGATCTCGTGTTCATCCGCAAAATGGTGTCGGCGCTTGCCGGCATGCCGTCAAGCGCCGTGATCTCCGGCATTCCGGACGACTGGTCTCGCAACCCAGCGGAAGGCTGCTTCTTGTGCGCAGCGCTGGCTCTGACCCATTTTCACGATCAAGATCTCCTCGAATCCCTCAAAGCAGGACTCGAGAGCAACAACGAGAGAATACGATTGGTTGCAGCCTTCTGCTTCTCTGAGCTCGGACGTGGGGATCATCTGATCCTCGGACTCATGGGCCGCGGCGATGAAAACACCCGCTGGCAACGACTCGACCTGATCGAGAAGCTACGGCTCGAGAGCACTCCTGTCATCAGGAGGCTGATCGCCTATCTCGAAAACAGCACCCATGAAGCCGTGAAGGTCAAAGCGGCTCTCATTCTGGGTTCTTTCCAGGCGGACAACGCCATCGATGATCTCGTACGGTTACTGAAGAGTCGACGGTGGTCGCTCCGCGTCGCGGCGATCCGCGCGCTGGGCGCCATGGGACGTAAGGAGTGCGTAGCCCCCCTCATCGAGAGGCTCTATCGCGAGAAAGGGCGCTGCCTGGAAGAGCTCTGCCACGCACTCCACAGACTGACCGGAAGAGACTTCGGGGTCGACACCGCGGCCTGGGGGCGCTGGTGGTCGTCGTCCAAAGTCGCCTTCGAGCCGAAGGCGCGAACAGCAGGCGGCAAACAGCCCTTCGCAAAAACATCACGCACCGCCGCCCGCTATACCTTCTACGGTCACGAAATCACCGCCCGCGGCAAGCAGGCCGCGATCAGTTATCGCATCGTGTTCGTCCTCGACGTCTCCGGCAGCATGGCCGGTGAGCCGCTCCAGGAGCTCAAGGACCATCTCCTCCATCTCATGGAGGGTATGACGAGCGCCTATCACGTCAATGTCATCGCCTTCTCGGGTCACTGGTTCATGTGGAAGCCGCACATCGCTCCCCTGTCGGAGCGTAACAAGACCTCGCTCCGGAAATGGATCGTCGACCTCTCAGCGGGAGGCAGCACCGATCTGTACGGCGCCATCGAAAAATCCCTGAAAGACGAACGCGCCACGCGCATCATCGTGCTCACCGACGGTGAGCCCTCGTCGGGCAAGACCTCGGACAAGCGGAATATCGTGGAGTGGATCTCTCACAAAAACCGCGTGCGACAGGTGCGGATCGACACGATCGCTCTCGGTGCAGCGGACAAGAGCTTTCTCGAGGAGCTTGCCACGCGCAACGGAGGAGAAGCGATCGTGGTGAGCGAGCACGAGAACGACCTGAAAGAACCTGAGAAGAATTTACCGCGACAGATTGTCCTGAGATGATCGTAAATAGTGGGTGAGATGATTCAACAGCGGATCAATGTCAACGCCTCAGATGACACCTATCGACGTGCACCATGAATTCGGCACCATGAATTCGGCACCATGAATTCGGCACCACGGATTCGGCACGACGGATTCGGGTGGATCTACAGCGTCACCAGCCGTTGGCTCTCCGAGATCATGACGCGCTTGATCTGATCGATCGGTACGAATTGAAATGCCTTCTCCTTCGTCTTTTTGTGGGGATCGCAGAGGAAACTGGTCAAGAGCTTCAAGATACCGTCTTCGCAGGAAACGACCCTTGCTTTGTATGCTTCGGGTTCAATCTTGTATCCTGTCAAAGTCGGAGTATAACGTTGGGGGTTGACAACCGTGATGGAATGTCCCAGCATTCCGGCAAGGATCTTTTCCCACTTGTTTGTATTCATGATGTTGATTCTCAGTATAAATTGACTCGAGCGAGCTGACCTAACAGGTCCAATATGCATCCAATAAAATGTAGTTTTTTTCCACGACGATGTAACCGTTGCAGGGAGGATTCGGCTTGGAGACCGAACCGTTGGCGGGGACACTCGGACTGGGAATCCGGATCGGGAATCGGCTCCCAAGCAGCACCGAGATCCGGTGGCATTTGTCTGACATCTCATAAAAACATACCGGAACGGCATCCTTTCCAGTATACTCATGCCTGCACAAACCTGCCGACAGCCTAAAGACAATGCTCCGATCGGATCGCAGGATCCCGAAGCGCTGGTGAGGCCAGACACTTTTCGGGATCGCGAAGGATCATGGGCCGAACGCTGGAACATCTTGTAGCGCAAAGCGGTGGAGCGAGGTCTGTCGGCCGTCTCGTTGGCATGCTCTACGAATTGATATAGATCATGGTCTTGCGTTGTCATGGAAGCTGACGTGAACGATGCTATCCACGCATGCACACCGACGAAAACACTCTCCAGCCGAGCATCAATTGTTATTTTCATCAGAGGATCAATCACTCTGCTTTCAAAAGAAAGGGGGCCGAGGCCGTTCAACGGACCAACCCCCATTCGATTTTCAGAATGATTTGAGGAAGGAGTCCAGAATATGAGCCATCATCTTTCATCCAGGATCTGGAGGTTTGGGCTGCTGGTTGTGCTGGCAGCGACGGTGAGCTTCTCCTCGCCGCTCCTTGCGGCGGAAGGTCTCGCAGATGATCAGAAGCTGCAAAAGCTGCTCCCTCGAGGCGGCCCCATCCGCGGCGCTGAGCTCGTGTTTATTCAGGAAGAGGTCAGCTCCCCCTACGGTAACACTGTCATGCATCTGGAGTACAATCAACTGGTGACTCCCGGGGGGGTGATCTTCCATGTCACTCCCAACACCGTGGAGAACCTGCGCACGGTTTTTGTTCCTGAGAGCACGATCCAGCTCTACCTCTGGAAGGAGAAAACGACCGACGGAGGCGCGCAGGCGTTCTACGCCATCAGCTATGACGGCGACCAGATCCAGGGGCGCGTGAGAGCGACGACCTATCGGATCCGGCTGCAGGGTGTGGCTTTCGATCCGCTCGATGGGGTGCAAGCCGTCGACTCCCTCCTGGCGGCGCAGCCGCATAACACTCTGCATTTCGTGCAGTTCGTCACGACGCCGCTTCCCGAGTTCCGCCAGGCTGTTGCGCGGCTGGGCGGCAAAATCCACCGCTTCCTGACCGACCACACTTTCATCGTCGAGATGTCGCAAAGCACCCGCGCCCAGGTGGCGGAGCTGCCTTTTGTGCGTTGGATCGGACCTTATCATCCCGCCTACCGCCTGGAAGGAATCTTGAGATCGATCCTGGCCAACCCGAACCAGCCCCTCGAACCGCAGCGCTACTCGATTTTGGTGTGCGAGCGGAACGAGCGAATCCAGGAGGCGCTTGCCGCCTACATCCAGGGGCTCGGCGGCATCGTTCATTTCACAACCCCCAAAGGGTATCGCCTGGAAGCCACGCTGACCCGGGAGCAGCTCCTCGAGGTCGTGCACGCCAACGAGGTCCAGTTCATCGACCGTTGGGGCGGTCCCGGTGAAACGGACATGAACATCGTGCGCCAAGTGGGTGGCGCTGACTACATCGAGAGCCTCCACGGCTGGACCGGCCAGGGTGTTCGCGGCGAGATCTTCGACACCGAGCTGCGCACCACCCACCAGGAGTGGCTCTATTCCCCTATCATCCACAGCTCGGGCACGACCGGAAGCTACCACGGCACCAGTTGTTTCAGCATCAATTTCGCGCAGGGCGTCAATTCCTCGGCGCGCGGCATGCTGCCCGACGGCCAGGGTATCTATTTCCGCTACAACGAGTCGACCCAGTTCGGCGGTTCCAAGTCGCGCTACGACATCAACCAGGAGTTGATCGATCCCACCGGACCCTACCGTGCCGTCTTCCAGACGTCGAGCGTGGGGTCGTCGCGGACCACGCAGTACACCACCATCTCGGCGGAGGTGGACGACTATCTCTTCCTCTACCCGGTTCTCAGCACGCAGTCGCAGAGCAACGCCGGCGACCAGATGTCACGTCCCCAGGCGTGGGCCAAGAACATCGTGGCCTGCGGTGGGCTCTACCACTACGGCACCGCCGATCGTTCCGATGACCGCTGGAACTACGGCGCCAGCATCGGCCCGGCCTCGGACGGCCGCGTCAAGCCGGATCTGGCCTACTTCTATGACAGCATCAGCGCGGCCTACGGATCGAGTAATACGAGTTACACCTCCTTCGGCGGCACCAGCGCCGCAACGCCGGAGACGGCGGGACACTTCGGCATGCTCTTCCAGATGTGGCATGAGCAGGTCTGGCAGGGGTACGGCGGCGGCGGCTCGGTCTTTGAGAGCCGTCCCGAAATGGCCACTGCCAAGGCCCTCATGTGCAACACCGCCTATCGCTACGACTGGACGGCGGGCGGCCCCAACGGCGACATCAACCGCAACGTCCAGGGCTGGGGAACCGCCGATCTCGGCAAGCTCTACGACCGCGCTGCGCTGACGGTGATCGTCAACGAGACCGACCTGATCACGCCGCTCGCGACCAACTCTTACACCGCCAACGTGGCCGCGGGAGAGTCCGAGTTCAACGTGACCCTGGCGTACACCGATCCTATGGGAACGGTGGGCGCGGCTTATCAACGCATCAACGACCTCTCGCTGCGGGTTACTTCCCCGTCCAGTACGGTCTACTGGGGGAACAACGGCCTGAGGAGCGGCAACGTCTCGACACCGGGGGGAAGCTCCAACACCATCGACACCGTGGAAAACGTATTCATCCAGAATCCGGCAAGCGGCATCTGGACGGTGGAGGTCATCGCCGATGAGCTCGTTCAGGACAGCCACACCGAGACGCCGACGCTCGATGCCGACTATGCGCTGGTGATCAACGGCGGTCTGCTCGGTCCGCCGGACACGACGCCGCCCAATCCCGATCCCATGACGTGGGCCACAACCCCCTACGCCACCGGATCCACATCGATCGCCATGGTTGCCACAACGGCCACCGATCCCAGCGGCGTGGAGTACTACTTCACCGCCGTGACCGCCGGCGGACATGACAGCGGCTGGCAGGACAGCACCACCTACGAGGACACGGGCTTAACCCCCAACACCACCTACACCTACACCGTCAAGGCCCGCGACAAGAGCCCCAATCAAAACGAAACCGCGGCCTCGTCCCAGGAGTCGGCCACCACTGATCCGCAACAGGGCTGGGTGGAGCTGACCTACGACGACTTCGAAGGCGGCTGGGGCAACTTCGTGGACGGCGGCCGCGACTGCAAGCTGCACACCAAGGGCAAGTATTCCCACCAAGGGAAGGGCTGCGCCGATATCCAGGACAACAGTGGTACTTCCTCCTCCTTCTACTACGGATCGGGAGTCGATGTCCACAATCCCGGCTACACCGAGATCAAGATCGAGTTCTGGTTCAAGGCCATCAGCATGGACAACTCCAACGAGGACTTCTGGGTCCAGTACTACGACGGCTCCAACTGGCACACAGTGGCGGTCTATCGCAAGGGCATCGAGTTCCAGAACGGTGTCTTCTACTTCGAGACCGTGACCATCAACGAGTCCAGCTACAACTTCCCCACGAACATGAAGATCCGCTTCATGTGCGACGCCAGCGGCAACCGCGACGACGTGTACATCGACGAGATCAGGGTCTCGGCGCAGTAAGCCGCCGCTGATCCGACTCATCCATATCCATCGAGCATGACGGCCCTGTGGGGGGTCGTCATGCTTTTTTGGTTCCATCGATCGCTGCAAAAGCCACCACGCGAAATTCGACTTTAGCTCAATATTCGACTTTTGAGACATTCCTTACGACCTTGTTTTCAAGATGTTAATGAACGGGCCCCACCCCCTCCTGAGCCGATCGGATCATCTCTTGCCGATAAGGGATATGTTGACACTATATTATGGAACGGGGTTGGTGGTGATCCCGCCTAATGCCAAAGACTGCTGTTGGAGAACTCCCTTACGAAGTGCGTTGATCTGTCTAACGATCGGAATGGAATTGCTTCTCGAACCGCAAACCTTTTTCCATAATAACTGCGCCCGGGGAGGCTGTGATCAGCCTCCCTTTTCTTTTTTACCGTCGATTCCGTAATGTGTCCGGCAAGATCCCTGTCGTTGAACATCAAAAACAGTCTTGTCCAAAAAGTGATGGCATACGATAATACAATCAAATACCGCTCGCCGTACCCAGCCACTATCCACGATTGCGAAGGAGAGACGATCATGCTGCGCGCTCTCAAAGGACCGGCTGCTTCGATCTTGCTGCTCGGTCTCGCCATCATCCTGTCGGGTTGCCTCTCCGGCCGCACCGATCTCGTTGATCAGGATTACGTCCGTCTCACCAAAGAGGACGGCAACTTCGTCTACATCTCCAATGTCTTCGTCTACAACGAGAACAACGGGACTGCAATCGAGGGGCGCGTGAGACGCCGCTTGTGCAGCCCCGGCCATATTCAGCGAGGACACATGGTGATCGAGATCGTCGATCCCGATGGTCGGATCATCGAAAACCTCGTGGCGCAGCCCTATCCACAAGATATCCCCTGTCGAGGATCGCGAACATCCGCCTTTGCCGCCGAGACCAAGGCTCCGATACCGGAAGACTCTCTCGTGCGTATACAATACAAGCACGGAAGTCCAGGTGAAACCGACTCCGATGGAACGAGTCCCGGCGATTGACGAGCTTGTGTTGCGATCTCGGGTTCTCGAACTAAAAATGATTGCTTGTCTGTCTTGCGAGGCGGAGACCCGCCACTCCTCGATCGGATCCTGGAACTTCGTGGAGTGTTGCGTTCCGCAACGACATTTATTACAATTCGAACGAAAACAGACTCATTGTCGCCAACGAAAAGCAACAATCCAGTGAATCCCCGAATGGAACTACCGAAACTTGACGGTGGGCGCCGCATCGACCCGATTTCGAAACAGGGCATCGCGCGACGGCCGCAATTCAACTGTTCATGACGCCGGGAGGATGACATGTTCGAAAAGGAACGATTGACACGACGCGATTTCATGAAAGGCGCCGGCGCCGCGGGTGCCCTGCTGTGGCTGGGACCGATCGACCAGGCCCGGGCCCTGGTCTCCAGACAGGGAAACTCGACGATCTACAAGGTCGAGGATTGCCCGGTCCACGACACGGACACCAGGCATCGCGGGGTGGACGCCCTCCTCAAGCTGATGGCAGATGCCGGGACACCACTGTACCAGACGACCGATCCGCATCCCTGGGGCGGGCCGAACGGAATGATCGCTCCTGACGACGTGGTGCTCATCAAGGTGAACTGCCAGTGGAAATGCCGCGGAACCACCAACACCGACGTGGTCCGAGGGCTGATCCACAGGCTGCTCCAGCACCCGGAGGGTTTTTTGGGCGAGATCGTCATCATCGAAAACGGTCAGGGGCAGGGGGCTTTCGACGGCGATCCCAGGGCCTGGGGGTCTTACGCGCCGTGGCCGCAGATCGACAACGGAATCTACATCAATGCCGAGGAGGAGAACACGCTGACCGTGGATCACCTGGTCAACACGGTCTTCTCCGACGCGCCGGTCAGCTCGTACCTTCTCGATCCTCTCCGTTCGACCTTCATCTCCAGCTCCGATCACTCGACCGACGGCTATCGCAAGGTCTCCGATGTGTCGTATCCCTGCTTCACGTCGAGCGGGGGGCACCGAGTGGAGCTCAAGGAAGGCATCTGGACCGCCTCCGGTCATTCGAACAACCTCAAGCTGATCAACATTCCGGTGTTCAAGCACCACGACGGCACCGGCATCACGGGTGCCCTCAAACACACCTACGGCATTCTCTCGATGTCGGATGGTTATTCCTCGAAACGACACTACAGCGCGTCCGGCAGCCAGTGCGGCAAAATGTGGATCGAAGTCAGATCGCCGGTCCTCAACATCATCGATTGCATCTGGGTCAGCCACAAGAGCCTCTGCGGTTATCCGCCTGACACGACCCAGCGTACAAACACGTTGCTGGCCGGCATCGATCCCGTGGCGCTCGACTATCACGCGAGCAAGCATATCATCTTACCGCTGGGAGGCAACTACGCGAACTACCACAATCCCGACACCTACTCTGGATTGATCAATCACTTGACCGGCGCCATGGATTACATCAATCAAAATGGCGGAATCGGCGGTGAGATGACCCATCAGGGCGATAACAATATCGACGTCGTCGCGACCAACACACTCGATCACCCGTCGCTGGACATCAAGGCCAACGGCGCGGACGACTTGATCTCCGTGCCCACGGGGACGCCGGTTGCTGTGAGCGTCAGCATGATCGCCGCTAACCTCGCCGGCCAGCGCGCCGATCAGTGGATCATTGCGAAAACCCCGACGGGGTGGTGGTCGTACGTGGGCAACCGCTGGCAGCACGGGATTCACCGGCTCTCCGACAGTGCTCTTCGCGACGTACCACAGAGAGAGATCCTGAACGATGTTCTGCCCGACGGTGACTACAAGTTCTACATCGCCGCCGATGACAACACCGACGGGATCGTCGACGCAACCTGGTGGGATGCCATTCAGGTTCATGTCGGTCCGTGATCTGAATGCTGCTCGTATATCTGGTAGATCTAACCTGGGACACTGCCGCAAGGCCGTGTCCCAGGAATTCTGAGCGGATCACGAACGCGCGGGGAACCTCGTGATCGAGTGGGATCTGAACCGTTGAACGGGTTGCTACGGCACCGTATCCCAACGCGCGAGCGGGAGGGCGTCGGCTACGGGAAGCGGCTAAGGACTCGGCTGGACGGGAGCGGCAAGCAGGCGGCGTGACAGTTCCGAAGGACTGGCGAGGTGCCTGCAGCCGCGGTGCTCGGGCAAGCGGTCGTCAGCCAGAACCTTGAAGCAAATCCTCAACCTCGTCCTCGCTCAACTCAATCAGAAGTCGCCCGTATGTTCGCGCTCCGTGCGCGATTGCAAGGATGGCGAGAATCGATCGGACTGTCTCGGGTTTTGTGGCACGAGACAACTCGACCAAACCTGTGTTCGCCAGCTCACGAATGGCTGCCTCGTAATCAGGACGAGCCCATTGTGCCAAATCAGGGTTGCCACGGATGCCACGGGCAACCTCTATCGAAGCGACCAACGCGTAGGCATTCCAATCGACGCTTCCTCGAGTACGGTAAATCCGAACGAGGTGTGGTATAACCACATAGGAGCCTTGACCAACATCGCCTTGGTGGTAGATCGCCTCCCAGAGGGCATCCCACGCTGGTTGGGGATCGGAAGCGGTTTCCAGTTGGCGCAAGAGCGGGCGAAGATCAGTGGGAGTCCGGTAACCAGCCTCCAGTTTGGGCCATCTCGGATCGTCGAAGTCGAGCATAGCTACTCCCACACTGCCGTAGTTGGACTGGTTAATCTGCCACCGCTGGCCTCAATCGATTACTGCCAGGCCACGTCCCGCGGAGGAGCCGCTCGGAAACGCACCGGGGAGAAGTTCCAGACCGATGGATGTGAGGCCTGACAGCACAGACTCCGTGCTGCCGTTCGCGATGCCGGCGCCTACCTGGTTCGCGCCACGGGCAACATTCACCGTCGCATCTACGGCTCCAAAGGCTCCGATCGTGGCGACATTCAATGCAATACCAGTTCCGATGGCGCCGGTCAAGCTCCCGACCTTGTAGCTGCGCTGTCGGTATCTGCTCCGAGCGCATTGCCGACGGTTGAGCTTTCAACGAAACCGAGCGTCACCGATTCGACCGCCCCTCCGATCAATCCCGCTCCAAAGTCTCGAGCGCCGCTGAACCAGCCCATTCCGGTAGGATCCCAGCCTGAGAACGGGTTGTTCCCCCCGTAAGCATAGGAGTTCCCCCAATTGATCGCATCACCCCAGATGCCGATAGGGTCGCGGAAGAGGAAGAGGCCCATCTCAGTGAAGTAGTGGCGCGCGTGGTAGTAGTAGAGGCCGGTCCCGGTGTCGATCGGGTTGGGGATCACGCCACCCACAAGAAAACCCTCCTCGAAGCAGATCAGGCGGTTGACCTCGTCGTAGGTGTAGGCCTGGTCCTGGCCAGAGTAGTGTTGTTTGGCTTCGGAAAAGCGGTTATTGTTGATGTCGTAGGAAGAACTGATGACGTGGGGTGTTGCTGGTTAAAATCGCGGAGGTGATGACCGGAAAGAAGTGGGAAATAAAGTCAATCGCAGCAAAACCACATTATCGATCGAAGACCGGACCATCGAACAAATTGCTACGGCACCGTATTGGTCCACGATATTTTTTGCCTCTTCGGCAGTAACGGGGTGTGCCCGATCGGTTTTCTTCGTCTTTCCTTTGCTGGGATCTCTAGGATTTATATGCACATCAACTTCATGAGTGTGGCTTTGTCCATGGCCATTGTCGTTGCGTTGCAAGACATCCGTCATGTCCTTGTTTGGTTGCTTATAACGTCCAGGCGGTGTCGAATGTGTATCTACAACCGTCCCATCGGGTTGTCCAACGAACCTGGCATCTCCAGTTACCTCCGCAGCGTTTGACGCTTTGTTTGCGCTCGTTCCTGCATCAGCCGCTGCTGCACTTTTGCCGGCATCAACCGATTTTAGTCCGTCGGTTGTTTTCTCTAACTTCCGCCCAGTATTAACAAGAGAATTGACACCTTCAACTATTTCGTCAGAAGACCTGATAAAACTACCAGCATTCGGACCAAATCCTCCAGTAAAACCACTGTAAAATAGAGAAGCACTGGCAAGTGCCTTTTCCCATTTTGAAGCAGAGGGATCGTTTAGAACCAAGCCATCCTGAATTTCTCCACCAGGAGGGTAGAAAGATACCCCGATATTCGCGGTGGCTATTATTATTGGCTGATTCGCCATATAGACGGTATACTCAAAAAGATCAGGTCCCTGCGTAACATCGAATTCATAGGAATGCCCTCCCAACGAGGCAATCTGTTTGTTTCCGGTGGGATCATTGGGGGCTTTCTCGACGGTCGTAAACCAGTCATCACGCTTACCGGTGGGATCAACACCGATTAAAGGATTATTCCCAGCATATGCGTAGGCATTACCGAAATTCCCGGCATCCCTCCAGATGCCGAAGGGATCGCGGGTGAGGAAGCGGCCCATCTCGGTGGAGTAGTGGCGGGCGCGGTAGTATTAGAGGCCGGTCTCCGAATCTAAACGCCGGCCGGTGAAGCGGTAGGGAATGCCGACC
>Ga0190284_1000227_pt1 | contig 39635 bp, 31 predicted proteins | sample 48691812_MG_FD_161668 | JGI IMG/M metagenome (GOLD analysis project Ga0190284, IMG submission 161668) | Hydrothermal vent microbial mat bacterial communities from Southern Trench, Guaymas Basin, Mexico - 4869-18-1-2_MG | ecosystem: Environmental > Aquatic > Marine > Hydrothermal vents >...
GTGATCTCCGGCTCCGAGACCAGCTCGGTGTCGCTGGTGGTGTTGAGGAACTCTATGAGCAGCGAGAACTCGGCGGCGCTGAGCGTGCCGAAGGCGAAATCGCCCTTCTCGGCGTAAGGAAAGGAGCCGTTGAGCGGAAAGTCGGCGCCGCTCTCCTCGTCCTCGCCGAAGGGATCGTTCTCGGGGAAGAAGGAGCCGGCCTGGTGCCGCTTGTTGAAGGGGAAGGTGATCGGCTTGGAGGCCCCGCTGGCGCGGAAGCGGGTCATCCAGTCGAAGCCTGCCGAATCGATGTCGGTGCGGTTGATGATCACGATCTTGACGCTGATGCGGATCTGGCGCGACTCGCCGTCGAGCTCAGCAAGCACCTTTGCCACCTGCGCGAGGGTCGCGGCACGGTCGCGGACCACGAGCAGGTTGCCCTCGTCGACACCCTTGACCACACCGACCCCCGGGGTCAGCAGCGGCTCGATCAGGGTGACTGCGTGGCTGGCCTCGAGGAACATGAGCGGGAAGGCCTGGAAGGCCACCGGATCCTCAGGCGGGGCCGACTCGACGTCGTTCGAAGCGGCCGGGCCGGCGGTCTCCACGGCAGGATCGGCCGGCTCGATCTCGACCTGGCCTGGTGGCTCGATCGACCGCGAAGAGCCCTCGCCGGCGAGCTCGATGAGGGTGATGTCACCGAACACGCCGTAGGTCAGACCGTTGGCCTTGGTAATGCAATCGAGGGCTTCCAGATAGGGCACGTCCTCGAGATGCACGCTGATCTTGCCTTGCACACCCTTGGCGACCACGATGTTGAGGCCGTACTGGCGGTTCAGGAGCCCGAAGAAATCGCGGATCTGCATGTCGCGCGCCGATATCGTGATCTGTTCCGTCTCCGCTTTCCCCTCTTCCTCCTGGGCCGGCAACATCGAGCTCGTTGCATGCAGGGAGAGAAGTACCAGAGCCAGCGGTAGCAATCTTTTCGTCATGGGGCACCTTCCCAAATTTTGAGGATCGAGGCTTGACCCTCACGTTCCAAAACGACGAAATTTTTTTCGATCCTCTTTAGCACGAATCCTTCGATCTCCTCTCCCAGCGCGAGGATCCTGTCGTTGATCACGGCGAACGAACCGTTCCTGCCAGAGGAGATGCAGACGAGATGAAGATCTATCTCTTGGGTTGTGGAATCCGTCTGTGCGATCTCGGTCGCCGACGGCTCTTCGATATCGATCTCCAGGTTACGGAATGGATTGTCACCCCAGTCTTTCCGCTCGGCGTCGTCTCGAGGCTCTTCTTCCGTCTCTTTCGGTTGCTCCGGTAGAGGAGTAATCGGCTCCTGTATGATGGTCGTGGAACGCGCGGAATCATGGAAGAGCGTATTCGCCGCGAGGGATAGGGAGATTCTGCCTGCGATGAGAAAAAAGACCGAGAGCAGAACGATCGAGAGTGTCTTGATCACCTTTCCGCTCATCGTGTTTTCCCATCTGCAGTGATTCGTCCTCGCGAACAGATTGCTCGTTTGGGCTCAATCAATCGAAAATCAATTCCTGGAGATCGTAGAGAATGATCTTGAGCTCCACGTCGAGTTCGCTGTCATTGTTATCCTTTCTGAACATATTGATACTGGAGTTTCGCGCGAAAATGTCCAGGTTTTCTATCCCTTCCATGAATTGAGCAACAGCGAGGTAGCTGCCTCTGAGGCTCATCTGTTTCTCAAGCTCATTGTAGTGACTCTGGACGGTATTCGACCCGATCTCCTCCAGCTCACGTTTGTGAGTGACCCATGGCAATTCTTTGGTGATGCAAATATCCAGATTTTTTGCGTTCCGTCTCAGATCCATGGCCACATCGCCCTTGACAATGCTGGTGTCGATCTTTTTCTGGAAATCGGAGAGTATGCGGGTCGCTTCCTCAAGCTTGGCCGCTGCCGATTTTCTGGCCATGATGCGCGGCAAATTGGTTTCGACCCTGGAATGTGATCGTTGCACCTCGTCATCTTGACTGTGATACTCCCGCAAAGGGGGCAGGTAAAATCCGAAGTAGACGATCAACAGCAGGAGACAGGATAAACAGATTTCACAGAAGAATCGTTTCATCTCAGATCCTCCTCGAAGTCGTCGGCGAGAGATCGGCAGTGAGTATGAAACTGCTGACCCAGAAATTGCCTTTTCGCTTCCATGAGTCGCCTTGAACGCTGATGTTCTCCAGGAGCGGAGATGCTTCGAGAATGTTAATGAAGCTGCTCCGGATACGATCACGACTGTCTGGCTCCTTCGCGACGAAAACGCCGTGCATGTGAAGCGCGGCATCGACGCGCACGAGCGAGATGTCGAGACGTTCGACCGATGCATAGGGGGATGCGATGCGGCTAAGCTCCTTCAAAATCTTCGTGATACGCCCTTTGCGGTACATGATGTCGGCGAGTACCTGCTCCTGTTCTTGCTTTTTCGCCAGCATCGACTCGGCCATCTGATCCTGCTGTAAAATTCTATCCAGCTCGTCGGAAACGGACTTTGCTTGCTCCGTCAGGGCATCGTGCTTGTGCAGATTGATGTTATAGAAAACACCCAACAGGATCATGATCAACGTCAAGACTCCAGTGGTGAGCCGGGTGATCGATCTAAACAGGCGGAGCCGAGGTAGAAAGAGCTCTTCCTTCGGTACCAGGCTCAGATCACCTTTGAGCTCAAGGGCCGTACTGGTCGCAGGTGAGTAGCAAGCGCTCTCGGCTCGAGACGCGAATTCCTGCTTGGGCTTGTCGATGAACGGCAGGTCGTGGAGTCCATCGTAGAACCTGACTTCGATCTGGAGCTTGTCTGCAAAGTACGACTCGATGGTGCCGAGCCCTCGAAAGTCATCGAGGAGATAGAGTGTGCTGACCCCGGAGTTTCCGACACGATTTCTGTAAAAATGCAGCGTCTTTTGGATAGAAGAAACGACCCTTCCCAGGTTTGTTTGGAGTACGGTGTCTTTTCCGGCGGTTGGCGGATCGGTCGATGTGGATGCTCTGTCCTGGATAGGAGTATTTTCAACGGGTAACCTTGAAACCAAGTCAACATCCGTTGGGGAATCGATAACCTGATCGGACAGGGTGTGCCGTTCGGACAGGGTGTGCCGGTCGGACAGGGTGTGCCGGTCGGACAGGGTGTGCCGGGTTTGCAATACATCGTTTTTGCCCAACGGGATGACGCGTCGCAAGCGGAAACCTTCATCGTCGTAGAATGTTAAAGCGCTTTCCTTGCGACCTATACGCAAAGTCGCAATGGTTTGTTGTTTTTCGAGTGTTTCCTTCGATCCCAGACTGGTGAGGATGCCGGTGAGCACGGTCATATCGGAGGGTAGGATGAAAAAGCTCGTGGCTCCGGCGGCATTGAGCGCCGCGAGCACTTCGGAGACCAATCCCTTCGGCGCGCAAGCAACCAGATAAGACCCTCTCGGGGCATGCGGCTGGCTTACGTAGCTGATCGTTGATTCTTCGAGCGGGAAGGAGAGACGGTGATCTTCGAGCTTCTCCAAAATCATCTCACCGATTTTCTTCGCAGGCGCGTTCGGAAGCTGATACCTTGCTATGAAATAACTGCCGGCAGGCAGTGAGACGTTGACATGAACACGGGCCAGGGAGAACCGTTTGAGAAGCTCATGGAGGCCGTCTGACCAGCATCTCGAGTCGTCGCTCTCTTGCGATGCTTTCAGGTCGACCTCGGTCGATCTAATCAATGACAACCCTTCTCGCCTGTGAGTGACCAGTACGCCTCTTACCGTCTCCTCGGCGATGTCGATGCCGAGGGTCAGGCGTCGCTGCAGGGAGAAGTGTAAGGTCGTGCTCACGGAACCACCTCTCGAAAAATGCATCGAAAGCGCCTTGGCCGGAGAGCTTCCGCAATCCGGACGGTAGTTGGAGCTTCGGTTTCGGACGGGATTCCTCGCCCGTTCGCGAGCGCAGAATCCACGCAACGGAACCTCGCCACGACCATCGCCCGGCTTCTCGGATTCGCCGTGCTCGCGCCATGGTTCGGCATTCTCGTCAACCCGTGTGATGTCGTCGTAATAGCTTTGATATTCACTTCATGATCTACGCGTCATTCCGGGTCATCCAGGCACTGTTGAAGCCTTTCGCAGATGGCGTCGAATTCGGAATTTTCTGTAGGTTCTTCCGGATCCGATCCGATTCAGATCAATGACAGTTCTACATTATTTGACGAAAGTACCGCTCGCTGCCGTGTAAGTGTAGAGCCCGGCAGCAGGCCCCAGATACTTGCCCGCGTCGTTCTTGGACCAGCCCTCTGTCACTCCACTCTGAAGCGCGTTCGTGAAGAAGGGATTGGCGTCCGAGGCGGACGATCCATTGGCAGCAGCGTCCAGAGTGGGCGGGTATGCAGGTGTCCCACCGTCTTTGGCCGAATTCACGTAGTACAGCATGATACCCGCGCGGACATTACCCACAACGCCCCTCTCCGAAGAATCTTTGGCGTCGTCGGTTAGATCGTAGTAGATCGGTACGGCCGACACGGCCAGGACACCCAGGATTACAATGATGATAATGAGTTCGATGATCGTAAAACCTTTCATTGCCTTGTTTCTCCCTAATTCGGTTTACGGTTTAATTCACCCCACTCCAAGAGTTGGGGTTGGAACACTCCGATAATCTAATCCCGTGTGAAACCTCAGCGACAGACATCCATCAGCCTCCAATAGGGCATAAAAATGCCGAGCGCGATGAAGACGATGAATCCAGATGTCACCAGCAAGATGAGTGGTTCGATGGTGCTGATCAGTTTTTGCGTCTTGTAGCACAGCTCTTGTTCGTAGTATTCGTAGAGAATATCCATCATCGACTCCATGCCTCCGGTCCTCTCTCCCACGTGAGTCAGGTGTGCGAACAACGGAGGGAAGAGCTTGGACGTTTCCATCGATTCACCCAACGTCTTCCCGTTGGTAACTTTCGTGATGAGGTTTCTGATTTCTTCCTTGATCACGGTGTTCGTGAAGGCCCTTTCGATGAGATGCAGCATGTTCAGAAAGTTGATGATGCCTCCGGCCATGAAGGTGGCGAACATGTTGGCGATTTGAGAGATCGCCGAGTACTGATAGAGACTTCCAAGGATCGGGACGCGGAGCCTGGCCAGATCGATAAAGCGCCGGAACCGGGGAAGTTTCTTGGCATAATGAAAAAGCACGAACAACGCGATGACCCCTCCCAGCAGCACGTACCATCGATGCTGCAGAGTGGAGGATATGATGAGCAAGATCTTGGTCTGGTACGGCAGGTCGTCGCCGAACTTGGCGAAGAGCGGTTTGAACCGCGGAAAGATGAATGTCATGATCATCACAAAGGCCAGGGAGAGCGTGATCATCACGAAAAAGGGGTAGCGCAGCGCCGCTTTGATGCTGCGCGCGACGCGTTCCTCGTTCTCCATGTAGCGGGCGAGCTTCTCCAAGAGCGGGGTGAGCACCCCGTTCTGCTCACCACCTTCCACGACCCCCGTATAGAAATGAGAGAAGACCTTGGGGTGTTTGCGCATTGCTTCGGTGAGGCTGTTGCCCTCCTCGACATGCCGCCGCATGTCGTTGAGCACTTCTTTGAGCAACGGGTGGGTCTCGTGGCTGGCCATGGTCGCGAGCCCCTCGGCGATCGGGACTCCCGCCTTGTGCATGGTGAAGAGCTGGCGGGTGAGGAAGAGGATCTGCTGGCGGGTGATTTTTGATTTGCCGAACAGCGGTTTTCCCGAACCGGATTTCGATTTGATTCGAGCGAGATTGGGCAGCATCCCGTCGCCCTTGCGGCTCCTGCCGGGGAGTCCACCGGGATCCAGGTCTGTCTGCCCTCCGGCTCTGGTCCTTTGTGATTTGTACTTGATCGTTGGCATATCAGAAAACCACCCTCAAAACCTCCTCCAGCGACGTCGATCCACTGAAGGCTTTCTGCAAACCGTCTCGCCGTAGCGTGGTCATGCCCTTCTCGAGCGCCTTGTCCTTGGTCTGTTGCTCGGGAGCGCCCTCGGCGATCATGTTCTTGAGCTGATTGTCGATCTGTAGGATTTCGAAGATTCCCTGGCGCCCTTTGTATCCGCTCTTGTTGCACAAGACGCATCCTCTGGATCGGTAGAGAACATCTCCGAACACCTCGTCTTCCCGGAGATTCATCTTTTCGATGATCTCGGGGGTTACGGGGTAGGACTCCTTGCAATTGGGACAGAGCATCTTGACAAGGCGTTGCGCCACGATCCCGATGGTCGAAGTGGCGATCATGTAGGGGCCGGCGCCGAGATCCATGATCCTGGTCACCGTGCTGATCGTGTCGTTGGTGTGCAGGGTTGCGAATACCAGATGTCCCGTGATCGACGCTCTGAGCGCCAGGGCCAACGTCTCGTGATCGCGGATCTCACCGACCATGATGATGTCCGGATCGTGGCGCATGATGGCCCGAAGAGCATTGGAGAAGCTGAGACCCACCCTGTCGTTGATCTGGATCTGGCGCGCGAATCCGAGCTGGTATTCCACGGGATCCTCGATCGTGACGATGTGCCTGGTCGTCGACTGCACGTGGTTGAGCACGGCGCAGAGGGTCGTCGATTTCCCCGAACCGGTGGGGCCGGTCACCAGGATGATGCCGAAAGGGCTCTCGATCAGCCTGCCCAGGGTGTCCAGGTTCTTCGGGGAGAGCCCGATGTTCTGCAGGGCGAACCCATCGGTCCGCTGGTCGAGGAGCCGCAGCACCACGTTGGGCCCCGTCACCGTGGGAATGATCGACACGCGGGCGTCGATCTCGCGTCCCTCGACGATCATGGTGAAACGTCCATCTTGAGGGAGGCGGTTCTCGGAGATGTCGATCGAGGCGAGGATCTTGATCCTGGCGATGATCGCGTCCTGGGTCTTTTGCGGCGGCGCCGGGATCTCGACCAGATCGCCGTCGATCCGGTAGCGGACAGAGAGCTTGTTCTTCTTGGGCTCGATGTGGATGTCGCTGGCCCGCGACTTCACGGCGTTGGCGATCAGCAGGTTGACCAGCTTGATGATCGGCGCCGAGGACTCGTCGATGTCCTCGGCAATGATCTCCTCCGCCTCAGCGCCGACTTGAGCGGAGATGAACTCTTCGCTGATGTCGCTGATCTCGGACTCGAGATGGACGTCCTCGGAGTAGAAGGTCTTGAAAGCTCTCTGGATTTCCTCGGTCTGCGCGAAACAGGGCTCGACGATCAGGCCGGTGGTGTTCTGGATCTTCTCGATGGTGAAGAAGTCGTTGGGATTGTCCAGGGCGACCATCAGAGAATCGCCGACCTTGAAGAGCGGAATGACGTTGAAATTCTTCGCCAGCTTGAAGGAGAAGATCGCTGAGAGGTTCTTGTCGAAAACGAGGTTGTCCAGATCGGCGTGGGGAACATGGAAGTGCTTGCTGAGGCAGCCGGCGAGCTGACGCTGATCCACGTAACCCAGGGAGAAGAGGATTTCTCCCAGCAGCAGCCCTTTCTCTTTCTGGATTTTGAGAGCATGATCCAACTGACCCTGGGTGATGACCCCTTGGTCGAGCAGGATATCGCCGATTCTCAGAATGCCGATCGTCATCGTTGTACGTCAAGCTCTCAAGTCAGTGCCAGGTCGATCTTTTCCATGAGTATGGTGCTGTTGCGGCGCGTCTCGGTCTTGTCCTCCAGATGGATGAAATTATCGATTTCGGCCTCCGCCAGGAGCGTGTGGGTTTCCGGCGCGGTCATCGAAGAGACGGCCAGGATCTTGATGTTCTGATAGAGCTTGTTGCGCTTGAGAAAGGCGCTGACCCAGTAACCGTTCAGGCTGGGTAGGAAGAGCTCTACGACGATTAGATCGGGGTGTTCCGCTCTGGCCTTGTTCAGCCCGACGAGCCCGTCGGCGGCGACGCTGACGGCGAAACCTTTTCGAGCCAAAGCGCCCTCGAACACCCTGGCGGTCTCGGGATCGTCTTCGATGATCAGTGCTTTCTTGGTGCGTGGCATCGACGTGGTCGCCCTTTCCCGAGCTTGCTGCTTCTCTCGAATGGTGTCCGTCTCAGATGCCGTCAGAAAGGTAGAAAGCGTCGTTCTGGTCGCTTTCTTAGACGTCCTGTCAGCGTTCTCTATCGACTATACGGTGAAACAGCTTGAACGAATCCAAGCGGATGGGACGAGGCACCGCATGGCGCGGCGGATTCAAAGGGCAGGCGATGTGTTGACGACGCCGACCCCGTCCGTTCTGCCTATGAGTTGTGGTTGCCGGGCAGGATCGCGTGTTCAGTTCACGGGCTTCTACCTAACAAGCTTGGCATGCTCTCACCTCGTACTCTTCGTGGTTGATCAGATTTTGGATTGCACCACGAAGAACACGAAGGAACGCGAAGAATGAAGAAAAGTGGAATATACGGCAATCACTATGACAAGCTTTGCAGCAGCTCTCAGGCGAGCCGGTTAGTCCCCCCGGGGAATCTGGCGTACGCGCCAGGAAGGCGGCTTCTACCTCAACGTAATGCTCGCAGCCCGTGGCCGTTGACATCGGCGTTGATGATCGTTTTCATCGGGATAGCGATACTGATCACGACATCGAGGCAAACAGAAGGCCGCCAACAGATCGTTCTACCTGACGGAGTTCGACTGTTTCTCCACTCCGCAGGTGATGGTGTTGTAAAAGCGGATACGTGAGCGATGATTACTTGAGTGTCAGCATTTCTTCCAAAGCGTTATGGACCAAGGGATCCAACTGCTTGGATGCGCTCATCGATTCCTCGTAATCGGAGGGGTCCCAGTCCTCGATCGGCACGATGTACCCGAGCTCGTCACGACCCATGCCGATGTGGATCCGGTGTTGAGCGTGCATCTTGTTCTTGATCTCGAACCAGTTCTCCGGGAAATCCTCACCCGGCGCAGTAACGATCTGCGCCAGGTTGCCACTTTCGCCGAGCTCGATGACGCTCACCGCAGTGAGGAAATCGCTTTGCAAGTGGTAGAGCGGGCGGTTGATGATGCCGAACAGTCCCGCCAGCCTGAAGAGCGGGTTGGTCAGGGGGATGAAGATTTCACGGGCTTCCACGCGCAGCGTCGTGCCGTAGATCGTGTCGGCGCCCTGCAGGGACGCGAGCGAAATGCTCGCCACGGTCTCCCCGATCCTCCGGGCCTCGGCAAAGGTGTGATCGGTCGTTTGCGGCGTGATGAGCCCTCCCAGGGGACCGCTCACGAAGATCGCAGTGCCACCGACCTGCGACTCGATGTGCTGGTAGAGATAGTGCGGGTAATCGGAGGTGATCAGCGTGTTGTCGGCCCAAAGAACCTCGGGATGGCTGGCATAGAAGACGGTGGTGGCGATCACGGCTCCGTTCAAATCGACGGCCTGCAGCGTCTCCACCTGCTCTTCGATCACGACGGGATCACGGCTGTCACGGGCCAGGCCGGGCGCCTCATCGTGACCGAAGACGAGCCCGGCGGGTTGCCTGGCCTGATAGGCCTCCTCGATCCCTTTGGCGATGACCGTCATGGCTTTGTCGTACCAGTTCCAGTTGACACCCGACTTGAAGAGGCTGGGACCCCAGAGACCGATCACATCGGGGCCTTCATGGTTGTGCGTGCTGGTGAGGAAGATGCGATCGATCGGCACGGTCTTGGGCAGCTTCTTCAGGATCTGGAGGTATTGGGGGTACATGATGCCGATCAGGTCGACTGACACGATGGCGATGACCTTCTCTCCCACCTGGAGGCACAAACAGCGTGACCAGAGATCGTCGTGAACGCCGGTGGCCCGCCGGTTGTGGTCAAACCCGGCTATAAAAATCGTCTGTTGCGCAGGGTCCGGGGTGATGACTCTGGCCGAGGCGCCGGCGTAAATGGTGTCGGCGGAAGCCGGTCCCGCGGCTGCCAGCATCACAGAAGCTGCGATGATGATCGCGAGGCGACAAGGGGTTGAGGCTCGCTTCATGTTCTCCTCCTCCTTTTTTTCAGCCTGATTCCGATTCGATGCGATTGGAGCGCGATCCGATCCGGCTCTCGCCCCGAGTGATCCAACAGGGGCTATACTAGGCGGCGAACCGATCGATTACAAGGGGATCTGCTTTACCTGATTGGGGGCCGGGAGGGAGGCGATCAAGGAGCCGGATCGGCAATCTTTGAGCGCTCTGCGGCGTCTCGACTGCGACGATTCTTTTCGATGGTCTGGAAAAGAGTGGTCGTGCAGATCGGCTTGGTGACGTAGTCGTTCATACCCGCCTCGATACATTTTTCCCTGTCGCCCTTCATGGCCAGGGCGGTCATGGCGATGATCGGGGTGTGCCCTCCCGCGGCGTGCTCGATCTCCCGGATCCGTGAGGCTGCCTCCAGCCCGTTCATCACCGGCATCTGGACATCCATGAGGATGATGTCGAAGCACCCTTTTGAGTGCAGCGCGAGAGCCTCCACACCGTTCTCGGCCAACTGGACGATGTGGCCGCGCTTCTCGAGAATCCTCGAGAGCAGCTTCTGGTTGACCCGGTTGTCTTCCGTCAAGAGGATGTGGAGCGGCTCCGGATCGGGTCCGGAGGGTAGGATCTGGCTGCCTGACGGCGCCCGCTCGAGCTTCGATCCCAGAAATGAGGCGTCACCTTCCAGGCCTTCATCGACTTCGGGATCGAGGACGGTCTTCAACGCACCGAGCAGATCGTACCGGTCGACCGGTTTCTTGATGCCCGGCCCCGCGACGCGCTTCCAGTCCTCGATCCGATTGCTCGAGGACAACATCGGGATCGTTGCGCCGGCGAGGCCTTCGTCCCTGCTCGACTGGGCCGCCAGGAATCCGTCCACATCGGACATCGTCGCGTCGAGGAGCACTACCGGAACGAGCTGGCCCTCGGAAGCCGCAGTGCGCAGCATTTTCAGCGCCGCCTCGCCGCCGTTCGCCTCGAGAACCTGCATGCCCCATTCACGTAGCAGAGCGGCCAGGATGCGCCTGTTGTGATCGTTGTCGTCGGCGACCAGGATCCGCTGTCCCCGCAGGAACTCGAAATCGATCGGATCGTGCGGCAGCGGCTTTCCGCTGGCGAGCCGTATGCGCGCGGTGAAGTGGAACGTGCTACCCAGCCCCTCGTGGCTCTCGACCCAGATGCGTCCTCCCATCATGTTGACGAGCTGGGAGGAGATCGCCAGACCGAGTCCCGTTCCTCCGTACTTGCGCGACATAGAGCTATCGGCCTGCGAAAAAGCCTCGAAAATCAGCTTTTGTTTCTCTTCGGTGATGCCGATGCCCGTATCGCTGACGCAGAAATGGAGCATACACTCCCGTTCGTCGTCTTCAAAGCCCCCAGGGGGCGATGCCTCTTCACAGCTCACCTCGCAGAGGATCTCGCCTGCCGCCGTGAACTTGATCGCGTTGCTCACAAGATTGACGACGATCTGCCTCAGGCGCGGAAGATCGCCGTGGAGCCGATCGGGAACATCGGCGTCGACGTGGAACATGAGCTCGTTGTCCCGTTCGTGCGCCCGTAGCGCGAGGGTGCTCATGATCTCGCCGAGCGATCGTCGCAGCGCGTAGTCCTCTGGGCAGAGATCGAGCTTGCCCGCTTCGATCTTGGAGAAATCGAGAATGTCGTTGATCACCGAGAGCAGAATATCGGCGGAGCTCCTCACCGTACCGAGGTAATCGCGCTGCTCCTTATCGAGGTTGGTGTCGAGTGTGAGATCTGTCATGCCGATGATACCGGTCAGAGGGGTGCGGATCTCGTGGCTCATGTTGGCCAGAAACTCGCTCTTGGCCTGATTGGCGGCATGGGCCGCGTCTTTGGCGCGGATTCCCTCCAGGGCGTGGCGGGCCAGGGGTGCGAATCGTCGCATGAGCTTGATGTGCTGATTCGTAAAAAAGGCACGATCGCGATGAGTGCAAACGAGTACATAGGTCTCCTCGCCGGTTCCGAGGGGGGCGTGGAGCGCCGAGCGCACCTGCAGGCTCACCTCGGCGGGTTGATTCTGCCAGTCCGGCATGCTGTTCACGTCAAAGGAGGCCACTGGCTTACCGGCGATCACCCTCTCCAGGATCTTGCTGCGCTCCCACCGCGAGTCCAGAAAACGCTCCGACGTGGCCGCGATGGGTTTCAAGGTGTTGTCCCCCCGTGCGGCAAGCACAAAACCGTCCTCGAAGGAGAGGGCTTCCTGCAGGACGTTCAGCAGCTCCGAGAGCAGGTCCTCCATTCTTTTGGGAAGGATCAGGACACGCAGCGCTTCGAGGAGACAGTCCGATTCGCGGCGCCGCTGGCGCTCGAAATCCCTCGCCCTCTCGAGGTTGATCACCGCTTCTCGAATGACTTCATCCATCTCGATCAGTGTTCCGGTACCACCGTGGAGATCATGAGGTTTCCGTGGCAATTTTCACCGCCGGCGAAGCAGCCCTGCTCGCCGAAGGTGAAGGCGCCCAGGAACGGCCGTTCCTCGGTGCTTCCCGCAGCGTGTCAACCACGGCTTGCATGTCCTCACGAACCGTGAGCATACATCCCGCGCAGTAGATCACGAGGGCCCCGCTGATCTCAGAGGGCTGCAGGGCTTCCACCTCGACCGCGGCCCGAATGACGCGGCCGGCGCGGGTGATGAGGCTTTTGCGGGTGCCCTTCATCAGCACGAACTGATCGCCCTCGGACACCTCGGTGAACAAGGTGAGCGCACCGTCGGGAGTGACCGCGGCCGGGTGAGAAAGCCGGTAATAGGGAACGCCGCCGACACTTCCTACCATGCGTCCTAGTGGGCTGAGGGATGTGCGTGTGAGCACTTCGCCGCCCTGCTGCATCACCTCGGCGATCGAGCCGTTCGTCCATTCGTCGTAGACCTGAGCCGCGGGACGGCCGTCGATTCCGCGGACGATCCGGTCCTTCGAGCCGCTCACCCAGCCTTTGTGAGCGGTCGGGCTGTAACCGCTGTGGAAGGCGCACGCCGCTTGGCCAGACGGGAAGAGCACGCTCACGACGACGCTGTCCTCCAGAACCTCGCCACCTGCGAACTGCTTCCAGTGGCCCTCGACGGTGTTGTCCGCTGTGCTGCCTCCTACGATCGGCACATCGCCGCCCACGACCTGCTCGATGCCGCGCACCAGGCTTTCCTCTTGCCCTGGGGCGCTGGAAAGAAGGATGAGTTGGGGAACCTCTCCGGGGCAGCCGGCCTGCTCGAGCGCCCGCTCGATGGCCTGCCGAGCGCCGTACTGCGGATCGGATCCTATCGGCGCCGCACCTACACCGAAACACCCCGCATCGTCCCTGATGCCGAGGAGGCCCATTCCGTACCCCTCATCGCTGTGGAATCCGGATTCGGTCATGACCCCCAGGCAGGACGTTCCCCCGTGAATCGGGATCCCGCCGGCGTGTTGTTTGAGCGTCCCCACCAGGATGTGGTTGTCGTAGAGCGAGGAGGCATAAGCGATCACGAAATCGGGAGGACCACCGAGCCGCTCTTCCACTTCGCGATACGACTGCCCGGCGGATTGGGCGGCGTCGTGCACTGTGGAACATGATGATGCAATGTTCATATCTAGCATCAGCTCTCGAGGTCGTTGCCAGGTTTCGGCGGTTTCGCGCTGCCGGCGAAGCGGAACATTCCTACGTCGCATCGGCACGATCAGGAGGAGACGACTCACTCCGACCGAATTCTGGTGACGACCGGATTTGTGCGTAAAGACCTCAAAATCCTCATGGATATCGGGACTTTCCGTCTCGAAATGAAGTGAATTCGTGCCCGTCTCACTCGGATTTGGAGCCTAGGCTCTATGCGAGTTCATCGCCCCTTCGGGAATACCACTACGTCGAGGCGATATCTCCGATCCGAGAAAATTCCCGCGGTTCGTAGGGTTTTCGTTGACCACACCGTGACCCCCGGCGATGGCACACGTTATTTCAATAACCAGGGTACAAGCACGGAATCCTTGTTATAGAATCGTCTCCATGATCGATGCGGAGGCACGTGAATCGTTGTGTAAACCCTAGGTGCGGGAGGATGTCCATGGGGATTTTCGAGGACATGAATGAGGCGCTCAAGAGCGCCATGAAAGGCGGCCGCAAGGACGAGGTCGGGATCTACCGCATGCTGCTCTCGGAGATCAAGAGATTAGCGATCGATTCCGGGACCCGCGATGATATCGGCGATGAGCTGGTTCTCGACGCGCTCACCAGGGCCAAGAAGTCGCGTCTCGAGTCGGTCCGGCAGTACCGCGACGGCGGACGGGACGATCTGGCCGTCAAGGAGGAAGCGGAGATCGCCATCATCGAGGGCTACCTGCCCGCGGCGCTCTCCGAGAGTGAGCTCGCCGCGATCGTCGAAGAGGCGGTGGCCGAGAGCGGCGCGGCCACTCCCAAGGAAATGGGCCGGGTCATGAAGCTCGTCATGCTTAGGGTCAAGGGGCGCGCCGACGGCAAGCAGGTGCAGCGCCTCGTCATGTCGCGGCTCAAATGATAGGGGGTCTGCGATGAGTGGATGGATGCGAGTGGCTTTTATCGCTGCCGCCGTGGCCGTGTTGATCCTGACCGGTTGCGGGAGGAGTGGATCTTCGGACGCCGGATGCGAGTTGACCGTGCTCTGCGGCAGTTCTTTCGTCAAGCCGCTGGAGGAGCTGTCCCAAGCCTTTAGCGGGTCGACGGGAATCAAAGTCGTCTCCACGTTTTCCGGGAGCGAGGATTTTTTGCCCCTCATCAAAGCCGGAGAGCGGGGGGACGTCTTGATCACCCACGATCCTTATCTCGACTATGTGAGGGCTGCCTCGGCCTACGCCGGTCACGTCACGGTGGGCCGTCTCGCTCCGGTCCTGGCCGTGCAGAAGGGTAATCCCAAGGGGCTCACATCGCTCCAGGATCTGACGCGTCCCGGCCTGAGGGTGGCGCTCTCGAATCCCGAATACTCGACCTGCGGCGAGATGGTCTTCGCACTCCTCGAGAAGAAGGGTTTGAGGGACCAGGTCTTGGCCAACGTGGGCAACCGTCTGACCAAAGGCCACAACGCTCTGGGAACCTATCTGAAGACCGGGACGGTGGATGCCGTGATCATGTGGAACGGCGTGGCCCAGACGTTCGGAGAGTTCCTCGATTCGGTGCCGATTCCGTACGAGTACGACCAGGAGATCGCGGTCCACGTGATCGGGCTCGGCTACTCCCGGGAATCGTCGCTCGTGTTTCAGTTCCTCGATTTCGCCACCCAGAGGGGACCCGAGATTTTTTCACGACATGGTTATTTCGTAGCGCAATGATCGCCGTCCTTCGGTGAGACGAGCTGGAGCCGCGGTTCATGCGATCGGTGTCAACTCCATGAATGAACTCTACAGAACCTTTTCTCTTGGCGCCCTGCTCGCGAGCGCCTGTTTGATTCTCGGCTGCAGCGGCGGTACGGGAGCGGAGGGAGCGACGGGCGGAGAGCTGCTGCTCTATTGCGGAGCCGGCATCCGGCCACCGGTGGATGAGCTGGTGCGCGCTTTCGAAGCAGAAACGGGCACAACCGTGTCCGTCGATTACGCCGGCAGCGAGGTGCTCCTCTCCCGCATCCGTCTCAACCGCGCCGGCGATCTTTACATGCCTGGCGATCGGTCCTACCTGGATCAAGCCGCTGGGGAGGGAATGGTTCTGGCGCGCCGGCCGATATGCCTCTTTGTACCCACAATCCTGGTGAACTGGGGCAATCCCAAGGGGATCGGCGGATTGAACGACCTCGTGCGGCCCGGCGTGCGTCTCGGCCTTGGAGATTCACGAGCCTGTGCTATCGGTCGCATGACGAGGAAGGTTTTCGAGAAGAACGCGATCCCCTGGGAGCAGGTCGAGAAGAACCTGATCTACCAGTCGCTCACCGTGAACGAGCTGGGATTGCAGATTCAGGCCGGATCTCTCGACGCGGTCATAGTCTGGGATGCGATCGCCAAGAACTACCGTGGCCATGGAGAAGAGGTGCCGCTTGCCTGGCGTGACAACATCCTCTCCTTCGTGGATCTAGGGATTCTGAGCTTCTCCGAGAACCGCCAGGCCGCGCAGCGTTTCCTGGACTTCGCCGGTTCCGAGAGGGGCGAGCGGATCTTCAGAAAACACGCCTACCGGATCGATCCGCCGCCGGCCCTCGGGGACACGATCGATGCCGGCGTCGAGTCGCCATTGCCGTCGCCATTGCCGTCGCCGCCGACAGCTCCGCGTGGAAAGGACGGTCGCGAGCGATGAACGGTGTCGCAGACGGAACACGGTTTCGGGGCGGGCGCACCGCGAGGGGCACACCACGAGAGTCATCGAAGCCGCCTAAGTTCACCGGCCGACGCACGGTCCGAGGGTGGCGGACCTGGCTGGCGGGAGGCACGGCCTTGGCCTTCCTGGTTCTCTTCCTGGCTTTCGTGGCGGTGCTGATCCTGGCCGATGCCTTCTACATCGATGGCGCGGCGATCGAGCAGCTCCTGAGCTCGTCCTACATCGGTCACTCCCTCTGGATGAGCGTCTGGACCAGTGTCACCACCGTGGTGATTGCACTCGTCTTCGCGATCCCGGCAGGGTACGCGCTGAGCCGCTTCAGGTTCCCCCTGCGCGTGTTGGCCGACACCCTGGTCGACCTGCCGATCGTTTTTCCACCCCTCGTGGCTGGGCTGACCCTGCTGGTCTTCTTCTCACGGACTGCGTTGGGCCGTTGGATCCAGAATGATCTGGGGCTGGAATTCGTCTTCCAGCCGGCGGGCATCGTGCTCTGCCAGTTCCTGGTCTCGGCGAGCTTTGCCATCCGTTCGGCCAAGACCGCATTCGACGAGGTGGACCGGCGCCTGGAGAGCGTGGCCTTGACCTTGGGCTGCACGCCGATCAGGTGTTTCTTCCGGGTGAGCCTTCCGCTAGCGGCCAACGGCATCCTGACCGGGGCGATCCTCACCTGGGCGCGGGCCTTCGGGCTCTTCGGGCCTTTGATCATCTTTGTCGGCTCATTCCGCGGTCGCACCGAGGTTCTGAGCACGACCATCTTTCTGGAGCAGTCGGTGGGCAATCTGGAGCTGGCTCTGACCGTCGCCCTGCTCATGATCGCCGTGGCCCTGGCCTGCCTCGTGGCGGTCCGCTGCATCGGGGGCCGGACGTCGATGAGATATTGAACGGGAATCTGCGCAAGGAGACTGATTGGGTGATCGTGGTGTCATGATTCGTACGACTTGCCTTTCATATTCGGTGGGGAGCTTCGAGCTGCGCGAGATCAATCTGCACGTCGCGCGGGGTGAGCACTTCGTGCTGCTCGGCCCGCCGGGATCGGGCAAATCGGTTTTTCTCGAGTGTCTCTGCGGGCTCAACCGCATCGATGCCGGCAGGATTCACATCGACGGCGAGGACGTGACGCGCCTCGAGCCGCGCCTGCGCCGCATCGGTTACGTACCTCAGGACTACGCCCTGTTTCCGCATCTCTCGGTGGACAGGAACATCGCCTTCGGCCTTGCGGCACGGGGTATGAAGTGGCGCGCGGCGCAGCCCCGCATCTACCGCATCGCGGAGCTGCTGGACATCTCCTATCTGCTCGGTAGAACCACCGCGGGATTGAGCGGCGGCGAGCGGCAGCGGGTGGCGCTGGCGCGGGCCCTGGTCCTCGAGCCGGTGGTGCTGCTCCTCGACGAGCCCGTGTCGGCTCTCGACGAGGTGACCCGCCAGGAGGTCTGCCGGGAGATCCGCCAGGTCCAGCGAGCGTTACAGATCACCACCATCCATGTGAGCCACAACCTGGAAGAAGCCTGCACGCTGGCCGATCGAGCGGGTCTGATCCGGGACGGCAGGTTCCTGCAGATCGGAACTATCGACGCGCTGCTACGCAGACCGTGCGACGAGCAGGTCGCGCGGTTCATGCGCTGCGAGAACATCTACGCCGGCGAGACAGCCGGTTCGAGCGCCGACGGTTCAGCGACGCGCGTGCGGCTTGGTGATGGTGAGGTGGAGCTGACCGTACCCGGCAGGTGGCAGGGACCGCTCAAGATCCTCTTCCGCCCCGAGCAGGTGCGCCTCGAGACCCCGTGCCGGGATGAGGCGATCGCTGGCGAGAACCACGTGCTCCTGCGCGTCGTGCGGTTTCACGACACCCTCAGTCACGTGCGTGTGACGCTGAACGGCCCCCTGAAGCTGGTGGCACACATCTCGCACGAATCGTTCGCCAGGCTGCAGGCCGGGGAAGGCTCGCGGCTGCTCGCCGGCGTGGACCGCGATGCGATCCATGTGATCGAAGAGTCGTGACACGCGGGAGGAAAGTTAGGATATGCAACCATGCTGTTGATCGATAACCGAGGCATTACCGATCCGCGCCTCAACCTGGCGCTAGAAGAGTACGCCCTGCTCAACGTGGACATCTCCCACGATCATCTGCTCTTCTATATCAACAAGCCCTCGATCATCATCGGCCGCTACCAGAACACGATCGAGGAGATCAACGCCGACTACGTCCGTGACAACGGGATCCATGTGGTGCGGCGCATCTCTGGCGGAGGCGCGGTCTATCACGACCTGGGCAATCTCAATTTCAGCTTCATCACCCGGTACAAACGCGCGAATTTTAGCAACTACGCCAAGTTTACAGCGCCCGTCGTCGAGGTGCTCGAGTCGCTGGGGATCGATGCCGGCGCGGAGGGGCGCAACGATATATCCGTTGGGGGGCGTAAGATCTCGGGCAACGCGCAGTACGTGAGCGCAGGGCGCATGTTCAGCCACGGCACGCTGCTCTTCGACTCCAAGCTCGACGATGTGGTCAAAGCGCTCGACGTGAAAGCCGAAAAGATCGTATCCAAGGGGATCAAATCGGTGCGCAGCCGGGTAGCCAACATTTCCGAGTTCCTACGTGAGCCGATGAGCGTTGTCGATTTCCGCCGGCTCCTGCTCGATTCCATCTTCGGCGCGGGAAAGCCGATCCCTGAAGCGAGGTTTTCCCCAGATCAATGGCGGGAGATCGAGGCGCTTGCCGAGAGCAAGTACTCCGCATGGGACTGGAACTACGGCGCCTCTCCGCCCTTCAACATCCAGAAGACGCGCCGTTTTCCCGCTGGCCGGATCGATATGCGGCTGCAGGTCGAATCGGGGATTATTCAGAGCGTCAAGATCTACGGCGACTTTTTCGCGCGTGCCGATGTGAGCGCGCTGGAGGCGGTCCTCATCGGTGTGCGCTTTGACGTCGACACCGTGGCTGCGACCCTGCGGGACGCGGATGTACCCCGGTTCTTCGAGGGTTTGAGCACCGACGATCTCATCGAGCTCCTGGCGTGATTCTTCTCACTAACGGCTTGCATTCAAGAAGGTGGGAGGGAACTTTCGCAAAGTCGCAGAGAAAAGACAATCAAGAAATAGACCAAGCGGTCGTTAGTGCTGCGATTTTTGTGTCTCGTGAACGGGCGCCGCCGAAAGGGATTGAGATTCCTATCCTCCCTCGATCGACATAGTTGCCTCATGCTCGTCGGGACCGGGCAACGATTTTTCTTCGATCGGCCTACTGCCGTGGCCATCCATCCATACAGGGTCCATCCATACAGGGTCCATCCATACAGGGTCCATCCATACAGGGCCCACTTCCGAAGAGGGCAGCCGGTTCCCTTGGATAAAAGCGCCGTAGCCGACGATCCCGACCTTGCGATGAGTGTTTCTGTCGCTGGTCCCAAATAGCCGGAATCAGAGTATCCGACCTGCCTTGTACAGATCGTCCCCGGCTCCGGAATCTCTCTTTCTGCCTCATTAGGTGCGACGGAACCAGATCCTTCCGGGACTGGGAAAAGGGCGAACTCAGCGTCTGCACCTCGTCCATATCCCTCAGCGATGTTGGTCGGGATGGAAACATCTGCACGTCTGAGTCGGCTTGTCAGTCCATACCGTTCATCAATTGGAAATGAGTTCGCCACTTTGTAGACAGACAAAGCCAGATGATGGCTTTTCTCCCATACTGTGAGATTTTTGAGATCCTTCAAGGTCCCCTGCTCCCTTTGCCTTTCCGATATTATTCTCCTCAAGGAGGCTTCTCTCAAAGAGGCGGAGAAATCGAATCGTCCTATCATCTACCTGGAATCCAGCAAGACCGCCAAGGAAAAGAAAGCCCTCGAGATCCTCGAGGAAGGATCCGGTCGATTCGAGTTTGATCTGCCTATTCAAGGTGGTCGAGCCGTGCTTCACTTACGAAGTGCGTCGCTGTCGGGAAAAGAGGAAGCTCGAGCTCCGTCGCAAACTCGGAAAATGCCGGCATTTGTATCACTATGCCCTGGATCCCACATTCGGCTTCATGAGCGCCCGCATCCAGCAAGTAAAAGCAATATGGGTGCGGGCTTATACTACCGGTGAAGCTCCCCATTTATTTCGACGCTAATCAGGTTATTTCACGCGCTCCTGCTGCGTAGCCATCATGTGCAATGAATGCCACGTTGCGCCGCGCGATAAGATTCTAGTCTTGTCAATACAAGCCTTTCGAGCCAATTTACACAATATTGCGTTTACCTTGATTTTCAAGCAGAGAGCTTGGGTGCGCGGGTATTGCGGAATTCGAAATAAACCTTCTCCTCTATTTGTGTGATATCCCGTTCGCAGGCGGCCATGAGTCGCTTTCCGGCGAACATCATGAGGGTGCGGTAGTTTCCAGCAGCAAGATCGATGAGTGTGTCCTTGATAGAAGCAGCCAGGAGATTGAGATTGCCGGCCTTTTTCATGATGTGGTGCGACACTTTTCGTAGTTCCTCGCGTGAGGCGTACTCGAGGATAGGGCGGGTGTGGATGCGGCTTGTGAGAGGCAGGAGATCGGGACGATGGAAACGATCTACAGGAGTCTGTACGATCTCCCTGTGTACTTGGCGGTGATAGTCGCCCTCGGCATCCACGATCCAGAGATTCCTTGGCGTCTTGGCGAGGGGAAATCTTGATTCGAAAGTTAGTCGCTGCGGAAATCGGCGCTTGCGCCAAGCGGGCTGCTGACTCGATGTGCCAGTTCGGTGTCTCGATCTGAAGGGGCGAAATACCGGTGGAACTGGTCCGGTCGGTCGCCGTGATCCGCGTGGTAGGTTGACGTCAAGGGTATCACGGCCGTCCCGAGTTCGTCGTACGGTAGATCTCCCAGGAGCAAGATCATGTCGCCGCCTCCCGCGCCGGTAGCCTTGGCGCGGCCGCCGTGATGCCGGGCCCACGCGCGCAGCGCCTGCAATTGGGAGGACTTCCAGTGGATGCCGGCGGCGACCTGGCACTCTTCGAGTCGGGCGCAGAATGTATCGAGCAGTAAAAAGATCTCGTCCCGTGACCCATCCGGCCAGGCCTGTTCCAGGGCGGCGGCGTCTTCGATCAAGAGCGCCAGGCGCGCTTGCTCCCGCCGGCCTCTCTGTTGCAGCCACTTTTCGAACCGCGCGACGCGGCTGCGTGTATCGGCCGGGGTGGCGCTCCAAACGAGGGCCATTGGGATTTCCGCGTGGGGTGATCTCCGCGCGAGGTCTGTCCGGGCTTCCACGATTCCGGCGGAGCGACGGAAGAGAAGCGGCACTCCGGCGGCGCAGGCCGTCACGTCGGCACCGCTGCCCAGCCCGCGTTGAGCCCTCTCATGGGCCTCGAGGGCGCAGCCCGCCACGAGCTCCCACACGCGCCGCGAGTCGAGTCCGGCTCGCTCCAGGCGCAGCGCTGTCACACCAACGGCTTCCGCTGCCGAGGAACCAAGGCCCAGTTTGGCCGGCCGATTCGCAGGCGAATCTCCTGTTTCCCGAAAGGAAGTTGCATAGAACGCGCTGCGGTCCACGGTGACGTGGGGCAGGCCGTGCGCACTCTCGTAGGCTGCGGTCTCGGGAATGGACTGTAGCAAGGCCTCCGCCAGCGGTGGGGGATAGGGATTTGCCGGAGGCGAGGTCGCCTCGGAAACCTGCAAAACGCGAGGCACCGGCAGAAGGAGAGCGGGGCCGCCGTGAAGCACGGCGTACTCGCCCCAGATCATTACCTTGCCCAGGACGCGGACGCTGTGCCCAACCCTCATCATCACAAGCGGCCCTCGGCCCGCGCCTCGACACCCTGTCCCGGCAAGGAACGGATTACGTCCAGGACGTCGGCAACGCGCCGCACCCGCCGGGCTATGCGGTCCAGATCTTCACGGCGTGCGAGGAACGCCACGTTGGGGCCCGCGTCGAGGGTGGCATACGCCTCGAGGCCTTCGGCACGCCAGCGCCGAGCGGCCTGGATCAGGGAGATCGAGGCGGGGTTCCAATAGAGCAGGGCCGGCCGGGCGGCGAGCATGCAGGCGTGCATCGCCAGAGCGTTGGCTTCTACGATTCTTCCCAGCGCTCCGAGATCCCGAAGGGTCGCCGCGGCCAGGGCTTCTTGGGCGTCGCGTACGGCCTGCGAGATCCATGCCGGGTAGTAGGGGGAGGTCGCCGCTGCGGCTGCCATGCCGGCACGGGAAGGTACCTGTTTGGCGGCGCGGCTGGTGATGGCGATCACCATACCCCAGGGTACCTCTGCGGCGGGCAGGATCTGCCGGCTCGCAGGGTCTCGGCCGGCGGGCAGCGTGGCCAGACCGCCGGCAACGGAGCGCGCAGCGGAACCGCTTCCCAAGCGCGCCAGGCGCGAGAGCTCATGGCGGTCGATGGAGCGGTCGCCGTAGGCAGCAAGCGCCCCGGCGAGGGCCGCGAACCCCGAGGCACTGGAAGCCAGACCAGCGCTGGTGGGAAAGCGGTTGAACGATGTGACACAGACTGCGCCGCTGATGAGGCCACGCTGTCGCCACAGGTCGAGGTAGCACTGGATACGCTCGCGCGCCTGGCCGCGTGCAGGGGATCCGTTCAGCATGATGCGGTCGCGGCCGTCCTGTTGCGAGGATTCCACCGTGGTTTCGGTGACCAGTGCATCCAGCGCCAGCGACAGCGAGAACGTGGCCGGTCCGTTGGTGGCGTTCTCGCGTTTGCCCCAGTACTTGATCAGGGCGATGTTGGCGCAGGCCCGGGCCCACGCCCGCCGGGGGCGCTCGTCGCGCCGCACTGCCATACGTGGGCGGACGAGTTGCGGCTGGACGTTAGAAGCACCGCGGCGGGATAAATCGGTGCGGTTGAGAATACTGTAGTGCCCGGCATGCCGCGCAGCGCGGCAACTCGAAACCTCCAGAGCGTCCGGATTACGGGGTTTTTCGATGGGGCCGGCTTTCCTGTAATCCGCCATTTCTCGTCGTGTCATCGCTTAAACCTCCGCTGTGTTCAGCGCGTTGTCGGGTAGGCCCACGGTGAAGGGGATCACCAGAGGGAACTGACGTTCCAGCTCGTTTTGCAGAGCCGGTTGCTTCTCGGGCCGCACAAGCGCCACAACGGCGCCGCCGCCCCCTCCTCCGCTCAGCTTGGCGCCCAGAACACCGTAGTCGAGTAGGTGCTTCACTGCGCGGTCGAGGCCCGGCGTAGAGAGGCCCAGGCGCGCCAGGAGCTCGTGGTTGCGGAACATGAGCCGCCCCGCAGCGGGGGTATCCCCCCGTCCCAGGGCGATGGCGGCATCCACCGTGACGAGGCCGATCTCGTCGAGCACGCCGTCGATGACACTGGGATTTTGCGCGCGCCGCCGCGAGAGGAGCGCCACCATCTCGAGGGTTCGTGCGGCGGGCTCCACGATGCACACAACGCCGATGACAGGCGCTGGGATGCGCAGCGGCAGGAGCTCGCGCGGCGGGCCCTTGCGGAACCAGAGCAGGCCGTTGGAGAGAATTGTTGCCGCGTCAATGCCGCTCGGATTGCCATGGAAGACCCCCTCCAGCCGCTGAGCCTCGTCGAAGAGCCCGTTGTCCCAGGGTGTCGCGGGATCGCATCCGTTCATGTGCCGGAAAGCACGGCAGAGCGCCACGGAGAAGGCCGCCGAGAATCCGAGGCCCATGCCGGGCACGATGTCCGATTCGATGTCGATGGCGATGCGCTCCTTCTCGAGGCCGTACATCTCGAGCGCCAAGTCGGCGCCCTTGGAGAGCATGCGAATGTCGCTGTCAGAGTGCGGCACGGGGAAGGACGATCGGAACCGGGGATTCAAGACACGGGGACCGTCGGGGTCGCGGCTGATGGTGGCGCGCAAACCCGTGTTGATAGCCGCGCTGATGCCGGGGTAGCCGTAGACCACGGCGTGCTCACCGAAGAGCACCACTTTGCCCGGAGCATAGGAGCTGACCAGCGGGGTCTGCCGGGAGTCGCCATCGGCCTCCAGTCCCGGTGCCTGTGGGAGCCGCCGGGCTTTGAAGATCCTCTCCGCTGCCGAGACCTTGATATCATTGCAACGGATCATTTCGCACGCCACACTTTCCACGCCCTCGGCGGGCACGCCCGCGCTGAGGGCCAGGCTTCTGGCATGCAGGGCCATATGTCCCTTCTGGATCCCGTCGGTGCAGAGAGCCAGGAGGGCTGCGAGGTTCTGGGCGAGCCCCACGGCGGCTAGGACGCCGGCGAGCCGGCTCGTGTTCTCGATACCGCTGATAGCACGCAGGAGCCGGATGCCGCGGTGGGCATCCACAGCGCCACCGGTCCAGCCCACCTGCAAAGGAAGCTCGAGGGTGGCGTCGAGGCAGCCGTTGCGGCGGCGATACCGGGTGAGGCCGCGGTAGGCTCCGTCGCGTGCCGCGTAGGCGTGGCCGCCCGCTTCGATGGCACGCCAGTCCTGGCCCAAGGCCAGAGCGGCGGCGCAGATGCCGTTGAAGATCCCCTTGTTGTGGGTCGCTGCTCGATAGGGGTCGAGCCGGGCCAGGCGATCGGCGGCCTCCAACCGGCGCGCCACCTCGGCCCCGTCGACGCCGTCGCAGGCCAGGTCGTCGACGGGCAGGCTGAAGGTCGCCCGCGCCAGACGGCGATCGGCGTAGTTGGAGACGATGCGCAGCAGAGCCCGGCCGCCGGTGAGGTCCTCGATGTGCGGGGCGACGGCTTCGCAGAGGGTGTTGACCGCGTTGGCGCCCATGGCGTCACAAACGTTGATGAGCAGGTGCACGACGAGAACCGCAGGCTCTCCACGCGCCTCTCTGGTAATGCTCTTATTGTTCGCCTCGTGAGCCTCGTGAGAGTCGATCCCGTCGTGCGCGCCGTTCCCATCGAGCACGCGCACTTCGAGCCCGATGGCTCCTCCGCCGCGCCCGACCATGCGGGGCTCGGCACGGTTGGCGATCTCGAGGATCTGCTGCTGGTTATCACGCAGGATCTGCTTGGCGCGTACAATGTCGGTGATCCCTTCCAGGTGAATTTGGCCGATCATGACCGGATCGTCCACCTGAGAGAGGAAGCCGCCGCCGCGGCGCACGAGGAGAGCGGCCTTGGAGGCGGCGGCCACGATGGAGGCTTCTTCCACGGCCATCGGGACCAGTCGGTCCACGCCGTCGATCTGGAAGTTCATACCTAAGCCGATCGGCAAACCAAGCACGCCGACCACGTTCTCCACCATGTTGACGGCGTCCTCGATGCGCAGGAGCCCACCGCGCCGCAATCCCTCGATCTCGGCCGCGGAAAGGGCAAAGCGACGGGCCAGGAGCGCGAGGCGTCGTTCGACGGGTAAGCGGTAAAAGCCCGGGATGCGCGAACTCGCTGTTATTGCGGTTGTCATGGATACCGTCGCTGGTGTGGATCTGAGAGAACCTTTGGATTCTTCGAGTGGCGTGGGTGCTGTGCGTATGGTCGGGGCAGAGGGTGCCGCCGGTGTATTCGGCGACGCTTTGCGAACCGGCTTCGTGTCCGCTCCCGAGCGTTGTGCGCGAATGGAGTGTGCACCTTCGTCCGGTGTGCCTCGAGTGATGATTTCTTTCACTGTGGTGAGATTCCCTTTTATGCGGCCCTTTCGTCGGCCGTCGATCTAACCTCGTTCCCGGCCTTCCTGTTGACCGTCCTCATGTTTCCAGCCGTAGGCTTCGAGCCAGTTTCTCAGCTCACCCGAATAGACCCGCGGGACCTTCCGCAGAGCTTCGAGATCGTCCGCACCGCAGAGCAACATGGCCCCGCGCAGTTCCTGTTGCATGGCGTCTACGAAGGCGCAGGCCCCCTCCAGGCCGCTCTCGAGAAAGGCCCACAGTATGGGGCGGGCGAATCCCGCGATGTGGGCGCCCGCCGCGATGGCCCGCGCGGCATCGAGACCGTTTTCGATCCCGCCGGATCCCACGATGCGGCACTTCGCGTCGCGAAGACGGCGGGCAGCGATCACGCTGAGCGCCGTCGGAACGCCCCAATCGCCGAAGGTTTCGGCCAGGCGTCGGCCCTCCTCTGTGCCGGCGCGGTGCATTTCGACCCGTGTCCACGAGGTGCCTCCCGCACCGGCAACGTCGATGCAGGTGACCCCGATTCGGATGAGATCCCGTAGAGCGGCCGGCGAGAGGCCGGCGCCGGTCTCCTTCACCAGCACCCGGTCGCCGAGCCGGTCGATGAGACGGGCGATGCCATCGATCTGGCCGCGGAAGCGGCGCTGCCCCTCCGGTTGCACCAGCTCCTGAGCCGCGTTCAGGTGGATGCAGATGCCGTCGGCCTCGATGGCGTCGACGGCCCCGGCGATCACCTCGGGAGAAAACTCTTCCAGGTGGGAAGCACCGAGGTTGCCGAGCAGCAATCCATCGCCGATGATGGGGCGCACGGCAAAGTCGCCGGCTACCTCGGGGTGGCGCAGCATGACCCGCTGGCTGCCCAGCGCGAAGGCGATGCCCTGCCGGGCGGCCACCTCGGCGAGGGTGCGATTCATCTCTCCGGAGATCTCGGCGCCGCCGGTCATGCTGCAGATCATCAAGGGGAAACGCAGGCGTTTACCCATGAGCTCGGTGGACATGTCGATCTCGTCGAGGTCGAGCTCGGGCAGGGCATGGTGGACGAGGTGGACGCACTCGAGCAGCGTCGTGCCGCGATGGCTGACATCTTCCTCCGCGGCGATGCGGATGTGCTGACTCTTGCGGGCGCGGATGGACATTTCGACGTCAAACCTTTAGTAAAAAGCGTTCGGTGCCTTCTTCTGGAACGTTCCGTCTGTTTCGGGATCGGTCGGCCTGGACAGGCCTCGCCTCGTGATCACCGTTTTTTTATAGCCTCGATCTGTGTGGCGCAGGGGGAAATCGGTTTTTCGGAATGTTGCTCCCGGATCTAGTGGCAGCAGAATTAGGAAAATTAAAAGGGACGCTGCCGCGCGGCAGTGTCCCTGGTTGTTCGAGAGCTTTGACAGACCATCACGATCAGTTGGCGCGAACCCCGTTGGATGCGTCGGCCGGCAAAACGGGGCCTCCGAAGAAATACTGGCTGATGATGCCCTGCCAGTAGACCGTCACGCCTTGATATTGTGGGGGAATGTTGAGTGTCAGCCTCTGGAAGTTACCGACCAGGTCCCAAGCCATGGGAAACGCGTTGTTGTACGGCGGTCTGATGAAGAGCGTCAGATCGAACTGCGGATAGTACTGGCTCGAAGACGATGTGTCGGCGACCAAGACATCTTCCGTTTGACCGGTGATCGGATCTGTTTTCTGGATCCACTGCACCGCTGCTCGAGCGCCGGTCCAGGATCCAACGGTATAGGTGTAGGCGGTGTTGCCGGTCGCGCCGATACCGAAATAGGTCATGCCGGTGGCCGGATCCTGGGCGCCGTAGAGCTGCCCCGACCAGGTCGCCCAAAAAGGATATCCTCCGAAAAAGAAGGTCCCGTTGTAAGCGCCGTTCGGGTAGTAGATATCGAAGGCATCTTGGGTTCCAGTGGCGCCATTGCCGCCGAAACCGGCCGGCAGGCCGAGGACCATGCCTGAAGAGCCCATGGTGGGTGTGCTGAGCAGGCTGAGCGCCACGCCGATCTCGGAATTCAGGATGTACTCGTAACCCGAGGCTTCGAGATCGACGACGATCGACCAGATCCAGCCGTATCCAGGAGGCAGGGTCGGCAAGCCGTAGCCGTTGGGCAGACCGGTGAAAAGGAAACCTGATTCCTGGACGCCGAGGTTGCCAAAACCGGTCGTGCTGTCGAAGTGATAGACGGCCATGCTTTCGCCCGCCGGATCCATGTTGTTGGTCCCGTACTTGAACTTGAAACCGTCGACGACCTCGTGGGGCAGTTGATTCGTGTCGCCGATCGTACCCCAGTCGAGGTTGAGATAACCCGGCGTGACACCGCTCCACCATGCCGAAACGGCGTCGTTGTTCCAGATGACCGACCCGTAACGTGACTGTTGAACGGTACGACCATGGGGATCGATCGTCAAAACCTTCGAGCCGGCGGGCTGGTGAACAGACTGTGGGACCACGAGGCCGCCCTGAGCGCAAACGATACCGGTAACAACGAGGAAGAGGACAACAATCAAACAAATTCTGGACATGACGGACCCTCCCTAACATAAGAACCGGGGGAAACAACTCAATGGCCTTCGAATCACGCTTCGCAGGCCGATCCATGGAGCTGCTGAGCTGCTGAGATCGGTTTCGAGTTGGAAAACGTGGTTGCCCGGCGAAGATGATCTATAAATTGCCTGGTTGGAACACGAGGTCGTTGTCGCCTTCTGCTTCTTCGACCGAACACGTTGGTTCAAACGGTGGCTGTTTCGACGAATATTTATCACTAACTTTATCACTAACACTAAGAGTGCAAAAATACAAGGATTTTCCGTTTTTTTATAGGACCGATCAATCCATTCATCGTGATGTTCTTGGAGACGGATTTTCTTCGACAGAGATTAGGATAACTACTATCAGAAGGTTTTTATACTATGGATCTAGGCGATAGCAGCTATCGGTTTCGACGGGCTATATTTGATGCCCCGAGGACGCTGATCACATCGCAGCGGCGGCAGGAACAGACAGATCGAGACCTGTCGAAAGATCGCGGTCGGCGCCTCTTGCGCAGCGCAATGCGGCTCCCGATCGTCACTGATCTTCAAAGCCATGAGCCGGAACTCTCGAGGATAGGCGGGATTTCCAGGTCCGTGGTGGCGATCATGGCATGAGGGGTCTGGAGCCCACCGTAGCATATATGAGATCCTTAACTCATTTATCAAAAATAGATAAGAGTCATCCAAACTCGAATTCGACAGGTGAATGCCTAAACTGCGTTCTCTGTAAATTTCGGTATTTACTTGAAAAATTGTCTTTTGAAAAGACTACTTCATTGACTCGAGAGATCTAGACGCTAATCGAGTGCCCATAGATGTTTCTCCGGTTTAAGCGGGGATCGATGGGCATATGGTATGATGGATTTCCTACGGTTTGATGGATTTATTGACCGGCTGATTTATTGACCGGCTATCGGATGCCTTTCAATACCTGTCGCGAATAAACCGCTATGAGAGTATGGCCGTTTGTGGTCGCCGATGATCGATGTCAAAAAAAATGACGTGAGAAAATGTTTTAAAAATTTGTCGTAAATAAAATTACAACACAAGCAATAAATTCAACGGACAATGGTTTCAAAACGGAGAATCCGTCATGAAAATACATGCTGTCATCTTGTCTATCTTACTCATGTTGTCAACCGGCTCTCTGACCTTCGGCCATTCTCCTCACGACAACATCAAAAATATAGCCATCAGCCCTAACTTCGAAACGGATCGCACGATTTTCTGTACGATAACGCACGTCAATTGCCACATCTTGAAATCCACTGACGGTGGCGGAACGTGGAATCCCTCCCAGATCGGTTACGGCCATTACAAACCCTTCGATCTCGAGCTGTCGCCGGCCTTCGCCGCCGACGGTATGGTCTTTCTTGCTACCGAGGAGGGAGGTGTCTACCGATCGGATGACTATGGTACGTCGTGGACGGCTACGAACACCGGTCTGACCGACCTGGATGTCTTTGCTCTGGCTGTCTCTCCGGCGTTCGCCAACGATCAAACCGTCTTCGCCGGCACAATCGATTCAGGCGTGTTCAAGTCGACGAACGCAGGAAACTCCTGGAAGAGTTCCCATCGAGGAATGACCGAGCCAGGGATCATCGCCATCGGATTTTCTCCCGATTTCGCCAGCGATCGATACGTTCTCGCGGCGACCAGAGAGCATGGGATCTTCCGGTCGACTGACGGTGGAGAACACTGGCGGTTGTCCAACGCCGGTCTCGAAGATCAAACCAGGCAAACCACGATCCACTATTTCGAATTTGGGTTTTCTCCGGCTTTCGACCACGATGACACCGTGTTCGTGGCAACCTGGCAGAGAGTCCTACGCATCAATCGCTTCGACGATGAAAGCGCATTCGTTGCCTACAGTGGCAACTGGGAGCACTACGTCGATATATTGACGAACGGTCCCGGGATGTCCTATTCTTCCGAACCTGGCGCCAAGGTCGATTTCGAGTTCCGTGGCGGATCGATCAAATGGATCGGTGCCGTCAGCAGCCAGGGTGGAATTGCCAATGTCTACATCGACGGCGTCATGCTGGAATCGGTCGACCTCTATGCTCCCCAGATCGAGATGCAGAAGGTTCTCTTCGCCAGATCGGGACATATCACCGGCGATCACAAGATCACGATCGAAGTGACCGGGAACAAGAACTCGAGTTCTCTCGGGACTGCGGTCTTCGTGGATGCCTTTGAATTCGGCTATTGATCGCGGGATTATGTAGACGGAGAGTGGCTTACGTCGTGAGTCACTCTCCGATGTCCTCGTTCCAGAGCTCGGGGCGAGCCGCAATGAACTCGCGCATCAAGCTCTCGCAACGGGCATCTTGCAGCACGATCACCTCCACGCCACGGGAGCGCAGCAGTTCTTCTTCTCCCATGAAAGTCTCGTTTTCGCCGATCACGACCCTCGGAATCTTGTAGAGCAGAATGGCACCGCTGCACATGGGGCAGGGCGAAAGAGTGGTGTAGAGTGTGCACTGGCGGTAGACCTTGGCGGACAGACGCCCGGCGTTCTCGAGTGCATCCATCTCACCGTGGAGGATGGCGCTCTTCTCTTGGATCCGGCGGTTGTGGCCGCGGCCGATGATCTCATTATCGTGCACGATCACCGAACCGATCGGGATGCCACCCTCGGCCAGCCCTTGCCGGGCCTCGTCGATCGCCGCCTGCATGAACTCATCCATTTTGGTCTCTTTCCTTTCTGCCGGCCATCTCGATCAGACCACAACCTACAATCTATAATCAATCCTCAAAAGCCTCGTCGGTGATCTCGAGCCCCCGGTCGATGATGTCGAAACCGCCTCTCAGCTCCTCCTCGGTGATGCACAGCGGCGGATTGCACATGAAGCTGCCCCACCGGATGAAGGTGAAGAGGCCGTTCTCGCGGAAGAAGGCGCCGAGCCGTTCCATCACCGGGCTTGTGCCGTTGTAGGGCGCAAAGGGCTCTCCTGCGCTGTTCTTGCGCACGTCCATCATGCCGAAGAGGCCGATACAGCGGCCCTCCTTGATGGAGGGGTGCTTGTCCTGGAGGCGGCCCATCTCCTCGCGCATGACCACCTCGAGACGTGCGGCGTTCTCGATCAATCCCTCCTCGTGCAGCACCGCGATGGCCGCCTCCGCCGCGGCCAGTCCCAGCGGGTGCGAGTTGTAGGTCAGACCCCCTGCAAACACATTCTCGCGGAAGTGTTGTGCGATGGCGTCGCTGACACCCACCGCTCCGAGAGGCGCATAGGCGCTGGTCAATCCCTTAGCCATGGTCAGAATGTCGGGCACGATGCCACCATGCTCGAAAGCGAACATCTTGCCCGTGCGCCCGAAACCGCACATGACCTCGTCGCAGACCAGCAGGATACCGTGTTTGTCGAGCAACTTGCGCAATCCCTGCAAGAATCCGGCCGGCGGCGGTAGAATGCCGTTGGTGCCGGTCACGGTTTCGATGAACATGGCCGCGATGGTCTGCGGCCCTTCGTACATGATCACCTCTTCGAGATACTTCAGGTTGTTCGCGGTCTTCTCGGCCTCGCTGGTGCCGAAGGAGAAGTTGTAAGGCTCGGGGTCCATGACGCGGATGAATCCGGGCGCGCCCGGCTCCGTGGGCCAGCGTCTGGGATCGCCGGTGAGCTGCATGCAGGCGTGGGTGGCGCCGTGATAACTGCGGTAGCGGCTCAGGATCTTGAACCTGCCAGTGTAGAGGCGGGCTAACTTGACGGCGTTCTCGTTGGCCTCGGCGCCGGCGAGGGTGAAGAAGAAGGTGTTGATGTCGCCGGGCACCGTCTCCGCCAGCAGCCGCCCCACGCGCGCCCGGATCTCGGTGGCCGTGCCGGGATAGACGTAGTTGAGCTTGTCGGTCTGCGCCTTGATCGCCGCGCGCACCTTGGGATGGCCATGGCCGATATTCATGCACATGAGCTGGCTGTTGAAATCGAGCAGACGCTTACCCTCCGGCGTGTAGAGCCAAATCCCCTCGGCACGCTCGATCGGCAGCGGCTGCACGGCGTCGCCCTTGGACCAGCAGTACATCGTATGCGCCTTGCACAGGTTGATCATCTCTTCCGCGTTCATCGCAAGATTCCCTTTTCTCTTCGAACCAAGGGCTTACGTCAAAACAACAAATTCTGTCGCAACCCGTTTCTCGAGATCTTTCTTCAACACGGTGCCGCGAGCCGGCACCGTCACGACATCCACGTCTCGTCGCTGTGGCTCGCCCATTTCGTGGTGACCTTGCGCGGCCGCGTCCAGAAACGGAAGCCGTCGAAGCCGGTCAGGTCACCGTGGCCGAACTTGGACTCGTTCCAGCCCCCGAAGGAGAAGGGCTCGCGCGGCACGGGGACGCCGATGTTGACGCCACACATGCCGGCTTCGAAGCGTTCGATGGCGTAGCGCGCCACACCGCCACGGGTGGTGAAAATCGCCGCCGCATTGCCGTAGGGATTGCTGTTCTCCAAGGCGATCGCCTCGTCCAGAGACTGCTGGCGCACGATCGACAGCACGGGTCCGAAGATCTCCTGCTGGTAGGCTTCCATCTCGGGCGTAACCTCGTCGAGGATCGTGGGGCCCACCCAGTGTCCGGGGCATCCGTCCACCGTAGCGCCGCGCCCGTCGACGAGCACCTTGGCGCCCATGCGCTCGGCATCGTCGATGATGCGCACCATGCGCTCCGCCGCGGCTTTCGAGATGATCGGTCCCATCTCCTCACCGAGGCGGATCGCTCCGGCCACCTCGATCATGCGATCGATGATCGGCTGCACGTCACCGACAGCCACCATCACCGACGCCGCCATGCAGCGCTGGCCGGCGCACCCGTACGACGATCCCACCACCGTGGTGGCCGTGAGCTCTACATCGGCGTCGGGAACCACGACGAGGTGGTTCTTGGCGCTGCCCAGGCAGAGCGCCCGCTTGCCAGCGCGCGCCGTGCGCTCGTACACGATGCGCGCCACCCGGCTCGAGCCCACGAATCCCACCGCTACGACGTCGGGGTGGTCGACAAGCGCCTCCACGGCCGGTTTGACACCGTTGACCGTGTTCAAAACCCCCGGCGGCAGCCCGGCCTCGTCGAGCAGGGCGGCCAGCTTCAAGGCGCCGTAGGGTACCTGCTCAGAAGGCTTGAGCACAAATGTGTTCCCCGCGACGAGCGCCTGGGGCAGCATCCAGAGGGGCACCATGGTAGGAAAGTTGAAGGGTGTCACGCCGGCGCAGACGCCGAGCGGCTCGTAGGTCACCTGACAGTTGATGCCCCGGCTCACGTCGATCTGGCCGCCTGGCACCATGTTGGGCAGCGAACAGCCCATCTCGACGCACTCGATCCCTTTGAGCACGCTGCCCTTGGCCTGCGCGTAGATCTTGCCGTTCTCGTGCGACAGCAGCCAGACCAACTCTTCCAGGTCACGTTCCATGAGTGATTTCAGGCGGTAGAGAACCTGGACGCGTTCTTTGATCGGCGTGGCGCGCCATCCGGGAAAGGCGGACTTGGCGGCTGCCACCGCTCGGGCTACGTCCTCGCTCGAGGAGAGCGTCACAGGGCCCATCAGCATGCCGTGGCGTGGGTTGTAGACCGGCTGCGAACCGGAATCCCCGTCGTGCCAGCGGCCGTTGATCCAGTTCTTGACCGGCACGTACTCTTCGAAGGCGTAGCTTCTTGCCGCGAAGGGTGGCGGATAGGCCGCCCGTTGTTGTTGTCTATCTGCGTTCATCGTTTATTCCTCTCTGGTATCATCGGGCACCGGCTCTCGGAACGTATCCTGAAAACCGGATCGATGGGGTAGTCGGCGGTGAAAACCGCGATCGCAAGAGGCGCTGTTGAGGAGTCCGGCGCAATCCGCCCCATCCCTCAAGGCAGGAGCCTGAGCATGTCGCCATAGGTTTCGGGGCGCCGGTCGCGGAAGAACTGCCAGAGGTTGCGCACCTCTTCGATGACATCCAGGTCGAGCTCGCTGACGAGCAGCTCGTCCCGGTCTTCCGAGGCCACGGCCACGAACTGCCCGCGAGGGTCGACGAAATAGGATGTTCCGTAGAAGGTGCCGATCTCCCAGGGTTTCTCGATGCCGACCCTGTTGATGCACCCCATGAAGAATCCGTTGGCCACGGCGTGCGCCGGTTGCTCGAGCTTCCAGAGGTACTGGGAGAGCCCGGCCACCGTCGCCGACGGGTTGAAGACGATCTCAGCGCCGTTCAGCCCGAGAAGGCGCGCACCCTCGGGGAAGTGCCGATCGTAGCAGATATACACACCGACCCGGCCGTAACGCGTCGTGAAGACCGGGTAACCCTCGTTGCCTGGCTTGAAGAAGAATTTTTCCCAGAATCCAGCCACGTGGGGGATGTGCTTCTTGCGATAGGTGCCGAGCAGCGCGCCATCGGCATCGATTACCGCGGCTGTGTTGTAGAAGACCCCAGGCGCCACCTTCTCGTAGATCGGAACGACGATCACCATCTCGTGTTTGGCGGCGTGAGCCTGCATCCTCTCCACTGTCGGCCCCGGGATCGGTTCGGCGGTCTGGAACCATTTGGTATCCTGGGACGGGCAGAAATAGGGTGTCGAGAAGATCTCCTGCAGGCAGAGGATCTGTACGCCTTGCTGCGCCGCCTGCTCGATCATGCCCTCGTGTTTACCGATCATGGCTTCCACGATCTCGGGGATCGAGGCCTCTTCGGCCTGGATGGGCAGGCTGCACTGGATGAGTCCACATTTTACCGGTCTAGGCATTACCGATCTCCTTCTTCATATGGTGTCCGAAAACATCGATCGACGATCGCACATTAATGGAGCAGGCGGACAATGTCAATATTCTAAGAAACGGCCACGACGCGGGGGGAGGTCCGGCCTGAGCCGAAGGCGTTTCCTGCAGACCACGGCTCTGGGAACGCTGGGGCTTTGCGGCGGGAAAATCCCCGCGTTCGGAGCGGACGGGAACGAGATCGTCCCCGTGCGGCGTGTGTGAAGCCGCCTGCCCCTTCGACCTCGAGGTCACGAGCAAGCTGAGATCGGTGCATAGGGAGATGAACGGATAACGCTTGTTTTATGGCGCGCCTTCTGTTTCTATGGATAGTCAGTCTAAGAATCGGCTGGCACGAACCGGACACCAACGATTGCAGATGTGATTATTCAAAGCCTGATAAAGACTCGGCCCATCGAGATCAAACGAATAAATATTTTTCAATACTTTTTGTAGGAGTCGTGCCATGTCTCTTTGCGGCAAGAAGATACTGCTCCCCGTGGTTGTGCTTTCGTGCTGGCTCTGCGCGGGGCAGCTCGGATCGAGCCAGGTTCCGATCCATCTCGGGCCCGGATCGGACAAACCGATCCTTTCAGTGGATCGCTCCGACTGCGACCGCGTCGATCTGACGCTCTCGATACGAACGCTGGACAATACGGTCCTCGACACAAAGAGCGGCCCGTTCAACCTGCTCTCGCTGGCGGACTACGGCTTCACCGGTGATGTGGGACGCCCTCGGCTTCCGGCGGTGCGCGAGTTCGTGGAGATCCCTCACGGTGCGGATTACGACGTCGTTCTCTACAACGCCACATATGGCGAGATCAGCCTCGCCGAGATGGGGATTCGAAACCGGATCGTACCCGCCCAGGAACCGCTTCCCGACCAGTCCGGGGCCGAGGAGCAAGCGTCTTTCGTCCTCGACCAAGCGGTTTATGAATCGGATAACTACACCCTCGACGACACCTTGCGCATCGTCGAGGAGGTGATCATGCGCGGACGGCGCCTGCTGGTCCTCGAGATCCTCCCCGTCGACTACCGTCCCAAGACTGGCACGCTGCGCGTTCTGCTCTCCGGATCGATTGGCATCTCCTTTAGCGGAGGCGACCGCGAGCTGACCCGCAGCATGCTCGACCGTTACGGATCGGCGAGCTACGACAAGGTGGTCCACGACGTGGTGCTCAACGGCGCGGCTTTCGAGAACAGTGTTCTGGGCCGCGGCAAGCGCGCGTCGCGTGCAACCGGTTACTTGATGATCGCCGACCCGTCCTTCACGGGCAACGCCTCCCTGCAATCCCTCATCGGCGTTCGGTCGGCGCAGGACTTCGTCGTGACCCTCGTGGACACTAACACAACGGGCACGACCAACTCGTCGATTCAGACCTACATTCAGAACGCCTACAACACCTGGAACCCACCGGTGGAGTATGTTCTGCTGATCGGCGACACCAACACGATCCCTCACTGGGTGGGCACCGGTTCCGACACACCGTCGACCGACCTGTACTACGCCTGCGTCCAGGGGACCGATCATATTCCCGACGTGAAGCGCGGGCGTTTCCCCGTGAGGAGCAATACTCAACTGACCAACCTCTGCGACAAGATCCTCGACATGGCCTCGAACCAGGTCAAGAAGAGTGCTTTCATCTCAGGGAACGACTACTGGTCGAAGTGGGAGCAAGCCCACGACGCTGTGATCGCCGAGCACTTCGATCCCAACAACTGGACATACGACAAGCTCTACCGCTACACCTACAGCGCCAACTCCTCCGATGTGACCAACGCCTTCAACAACGGCCGGTCGGTCGGATGCTATCGGGGGCACGGCAGCACCACTGCCTGGTCCGATGGTCCTCCCTTTTATCAGAGCAGCGTAAGAGCTCTGACCAATACGATCTATCCTGCCATCTGGAGCATCTCGTGTCTCACGAACAAGTACTCCAATCTGGAGTGCTTCGGGGAAACCTGGGTGGTGGATGATCACGGGTCCACCTCCTTCTTCGGTGCCTCGGTGGTCTCCTACACGGTCGAGAACAACAAGCTCTACCGACAGATCATGGACGGCTGGTTCGAATTCGGGTATGAGACGCTCGGAGCCATGGTCGACTACGGCCAGTATCAGCTCTACATCTGGATGGCCGGCACAGCGGCCTTCAAGCGTTCGTACTACGAGATGTACAATCTCATGGGTGATCCGGCCATGAAGCACCTCGATGCGGTGGGGTCGCTGCCCACAGTGGACATCAAGATCAACGGCGACGACGGCCCGCTCAACGTTCCGCACACGCAGACCGTGGATATCACCGTATCGCTCAGCTCGGGAGGTATGGCCGGCGTGGCTCACGACTGGTGGATCTTCGGAGAGCTCAACTGGAGCAACTATTACTGGTGGCAGCCACCGAAGAGATGGACCCTCTCGGCCACCCCGATCCGGTCATATGACGGCGGACTCTTCGACATCTCCAACTACAGCATCACTACGGGCAAACTGCCGGCAGGATGGTGGGTGTTCACCTTCGCCATCGATCCGCTCAACAACACCTACGAGGGGACCTACATCGACACCATCGAGGTCCAGTCGTACTGATATTGAAAGCTCCATGCATGTAGCGTCCGCGGCTCAACCGAGTCGCGGGCTTTCTTTTTGGTCGTTTCAGCAACGATTGATCTTGGATCAACGGTCGTATCGGTGAGATATTATTTTGATATATCGACGTTGAGCGATTATTAAGAACCGAGAATCGAGAACCGATTTCTTGGAGAAGCGCATGGTGCGCGCGGTTTTTCGGTTTTTTGAGGCCCGTCGTTGTTCTTGGGGAAAATCGAATGTCCAGTGTTTTCGGAACCCTGTTCAGGGTGACGACCTTTGGCGAATCTCATTGCCTCGGTGTGGGAGTCGTGGTGGATGGCTGTCCTCCGCGCCTGAAGCTCATCGAAGCTGAGATTCAAAACCAGCTCGATCGCCGGCGGCCGGGGCAAAGCGCCTTGACCACCGAGCGCAGCGAATCGGACCGGGTCACGATCCTCTCCGGCACCGAGAAGGGTTTGACGCTGGGTACACCGATCGGCCTCTTCGTGCCCAATGAGGACCAGCGACCCTCTGACTACCGCGACATGAGCACGATTCCGCGGCCCTCCCACGCAGAATTCACCTATCAGGCGAAGTACGGCATTCGGGCCTCCAGCGGCGGCGGACGTTCCAGCGCCCGCGAAACGGTGGCGCGTGTCGCCGCCGGCGCCATCGCTGAAATTTTTCTCGACAGCTCCTACGGCGTGGAGGTCGTGGCCTGGGTCGATGCGGTGGGCATGGTGAAGGCGCCGGATCTCGATCACGAGCGCTTGACACGCGACGCCGTGGATGCCTCCACGGTGCGCTGCCCCGACGAGGCGGCGGCGCGGGAGATGATCCGGGCCATCGAACAGGTACGTTCCGCGCAGGATTCCGTCGGCGGCGTGGTGGCTTGTGTGTGCCGCAATGTCCCGCCAGGGTGGGGCGAGCCGGTCTTCGACAAGCTGGAGGCCAAGCTGGCCCAGGCCATGCTCTCGATTCCGGCAGCCAAGGGATTCGAGATCGGCTCCGGGTTCGCCGGAGCCCGCATGCAGGGATCGGCGCACAACGATCCCTTCGTGATGAAGGCGCACGGCCTGGGCACCGTGACCAACCGCAGCGGGGGCGTGTTGGGTGGGATCTCCAACGGCGAGACGCTCTTCTTCCGGGTGGCGTTCAAGCCACCGGCCACGATCGGTCAACCCCAGGAGACGGTGGATTTCGACGGCAAGGAGGTCGTTCTCGAGGCCAAGGGACGCCACGATCCGTGCATCGTTCCGCGAGCGGTGCCGGTGGTGGAGAGCATGGCGGCGCTCGTGCTGGCCGACATGGCTCTGCGCCACAATTGTCTCCAGAGCGATGGGGGGGACTGATGCGCAGGATTCACCTGCCAGGTTTCAATATTATCGACTGGGATAGGGAGACGATCGAAACATGAGCCGCGATGTTGCTGATCTGCGGGAAGAGATTGCCGGTCTGGACCGGGCGATTCTGGAGCTTCTCGAGCGGCGCTTCAAGCTCGGCGCCGAGGTGGGGCTGCGCAAGGCCGAGGCCGGGCAGCCGATCAAGGTACGCGACGTGGAACAGCGCGTGCTCAAGCGTGCGCGCGAGGCGGCCGAGACCTGTTGCGTTTCGGCCGGGGTCATGGAGTCGATCTTCGCGGCGATCATCCGCGGTTCCGTGGAGCGGCAGCACCGCGTGGGCGTGGAGCGGGGCGCACGGGGGGGACGTAGCGTGCTCGTGCTCGGCGCCGCCGGTGCCATGGGGGGGTGGCTGCGCCGCTTCCTGGAGAGCATCGGGCACCGCCCGGCGGGGGTTGATCTGGCCTGGGCCGGGCTGCCCCCGCAGGAGGGGCGCTACGCTACGCTCGAAGACGTTTTCGATCTGGACCGGTTCGACGCGCTCTTCGTGGCCGTTCCCCTCGACAGAACCGCGAAGGTGCTCTTCGGCCTGGCCGGCCGCGGGCTCGCCATGCCGGTCATCGAGATCGCCTCGATCAAGAGCCCCCTCTCCGGTGCGCTCGCCGCGCTGCGCTCGAAGGGCACACCGGCGATCTCCCTGCACCCCATGTTCAGAACTCCTGACACGCCTTTTTAGGCTTGATGCAATCGACGATTCGTGAAGGTTCCGCCCCAGAACCTCGACATGGTGAGAGTCCGAAGATTTTCGAAATAGTGCTTTAATACTTCCGTACAA